>OBWK01000115.1_pt1 | contig 61396 bp, 51 predicted proteins | sample 1495251 | NCBI WGS metagenome assembly OBWK01 (sample SAMEA2580065, study PRJEB22360) | human gut metagenome | biome: human gut; feature: human-associated habitat; material: faeces | place: Denmark | collected 2008/2010 | reverse complement strand
GATTTATTTTGCAGTAAAGCTGCAGTAGGTGGGAACTATAATTTGACGCGTGACATTTAGAAAACCAGAAGCGTGAAATTGATACATAGCATTGCAGAAAGAAAATTGAATAAAAATAATACCGCCAACAGTACTTGATGTCATACTGTTGGCGGTATTATTTTGAGAATGTCCGGGAGCCGAAACCCTGCAGCGAAGAATTCCTGAAGATCCAGGACGCCTACCTGCAGGTCGAGACAGAAGCAAAAGGAATCACAGACCTTGCGGACCTGACCCCGGCACAGGATGGCCTCTATATCTGGCAGGGCGATATCACGATACTGCGCTGTGATGCCATTGTCAATGCAGTCAACGGCGGAATGACCGGATGCTACGTACCAAACCACCGCTGCATCGACAACGCGATCCACAGCTTCGCAGGAATCGAACTGCGCCTCGAGTGTGCCGAAATCATGAAAAATCAGGGCCACGAAGAACCCACAGGCCAGGCCAAACTCACAAAAGCCTATAACCTGCCCTGTAAACACGTCCCCACACCGTCGGCTCAATCATCATGAGCCCCCTGACAGGACAAAACCAACCTCGTCTCCTGCTACCGCTCCTGCATGCGCCTTGCAGCAGAACATAACTTAGAAAGCATTGCCTTTTGCTGCATCTCCACCGGAGAATTCCACTTCCCAAATGAGATCGCGGCCCAGATAGCCGTAGAAACCGTAAAAATAGAAATGCACCGGGAAACCAGCGTAAAAAAAGTAGTCTTCAACGTATTTAAAGACTACGATCGCGAAATCTATGAAAAACTCTTAAAATAGCCAGAAGTACAAAGCACAGCCAGAGCCAGGGATATAAGTCTCTGGCTCTTTCCAATTTCAGCGCCGGCCTGCCTTCGGACCCGGGTGCCTGATTTCAGGGGCATGGCTTCCTCTTGGCTCGCAGAAGAATGCGTTGGAGAATCGGGGACACTTGTTTGAGCGAAGCGAGTTGTGTCCCCGATTCTCCGCTCTTAGCATTCTTTTGCAAGCTTAGAGGAACCGCCCCCGAAATCCACCAGCACCCGAGTCCGAAGGCAGGCCGGCGCGTACCTTTCGCCAATTCAATCCAAATAATTCCTCATACTCCTCAACGCATTCTTCTCCAACCGCGACACCTGCGCCTGACTAATTCCAACTTCCCCCGCAACCTCCGTCTGCGTCTTCCCCTCAAAAAACCTCATATCAATAATCCGCCTCTCCCTGACCGGCAGCCTCTTCATCGCCTCACTCAGAGAAAGCTGCTCCACCCAATTCTCCTCCCGGTTCTTTTTATCACTGATCTGGTCCATCACACAAAGCGGATCCCCACCATCCGTATAAACCGGCTCATAAAGACTCACCGGACTCTGGATCGCATCCATCGCATAGGTGATCTCCTCTTTCGAGATCCCCACCTCATCCGCGATCTCCATGATCGTAGGTTCCCGCAGATTCCTCTTCGTGAGAAGCTCCCGCGCTGAAAGCGCTTTATAAGCCGTATCCCTGAGCGACCTGCTCACCCGGATCGAATTATTATCCCTCAGATACCGCCGCACCTCCCCCAGGATCATCGGCACCGCATAAGTTGAAAACTTCACATTCTGAGACAGATCAAAATTATCGATGGCCTTGATAAGCCCGATGCACCCGATCTGAAACAAGTCATCCAGATTCTCACTGCTCCCAGAAAACCTCTGGATCACACTCAGAACAAGCCTCAGATTCCCCTTAATATATGTTTCTCTTGCGTCCGTATCTCCATTCTGGATCCGTCTGAAAAGGTCGGTTTTTTCCTCATTCGTCAGAAGCGGGAGCTTAGAAGTATTCACCCCGCAGATCTCAACCTTATATCCTGCCATGACAAGAACCTCCGCAAATTATTTTCATAGAAAAATGATTTACGAAAACAGGACAGTTTATACATGAAAAAAACGGGAGCTATTTCCTGAGAATTATTCCTGATTTTGACATCTTGTTATGTTCCGAAAGCAGTAGGAAATTATATTCGATTTGTTGATAAAGATGCGCAGGCTAGTCCTATTAAGTAATCTCGGGCTGCCGAGAGGCGAAGCTTTTTCAGTATAGAGATACAAAATTCAAACAGAAATGGCACCGCAACAGACATAACATTATCGGTAAATCAGCTGATCAATGATGAAATGGAAAAAATAGACGGAGTTCCGGTAATTGAATTTTACGCAGGATATCAGGTTACATTAAATGCAGGTGCTGATGACATCAAAGAAAACTCGGCAGTCGTAAAGGGAACTTCCGATGGAATAACCGTATACTATACCAATGATTCGAAGTATGAACAAAAAAGATCCGCAGGATCCCAAAATGGGAACCTGCGGATCTTCATGTTTATACGGATAATACGTAAAACGGAACGTGGAAGCTTTAACCAAAGATCCGGAACACTCCGATAAAGGAAAGAACAACGCTCATCACGATAAAGCTGACAGCAGCAAGCAGCAGTTGGTTGTAAAGCTTGTCCTTATCAACAGACTCCGGTGCGCAGCCGACACAGATGCCGCCGACCGTGGACAGCGGACTGATGACGACTCCGTTTGTTCCGACGATGACACCGATCACGATGCTCATGGAGGAGATGCCTAAGGTCTGGCTCAGCTCCGCAGAGAGCGGGATCAGGGTCGGCATAACGACTCCGGTACCGCTGGAGACAGCGCCCATAAGTCCGCCGAGTACCATCATGATCGGCTGGGCAGTTCTCTCGCCTATGATGTTCTCAAGACCGTCAGATAAGAATGCGATGCCGCCGCAGGTATTGACGACGCTGATCAGAACGGACATACCGCAGATCAGGATGATCGTGCTCCACGGAACAGCTGCGATGGCTTTTTTCTGATCGACAGCGCCGAGCATTAAGAGAACACCCGCGCACGCGAAAGAGATCAGTCCGATATTCTGTCCAAAAAAGATTACACCGATGAGGACCACGAGGATCGCGGCGAGTGTCAGAGTCTGATTCTTATCAAATCCCGTAAAGTGCGGTGTCGCAGCGTTTTCCATCTTTTTCGGGTGAAGACCTCCGAGCAGGAAGTAGGCACCGATGGAGAAGAGCGTCATGGTTGTGGCGTATGCGCCCCAGAGCGGAAGGTAACCGGAAAGGCTTTCACCGATGATATTGTTTTCCACGGAGAGCTGTTGTGCCACGATTCCGTTGATGGCGAGGGGGGACAGGCTGCCGACCATAATACCGCCCATGGTGACAAGACTCATCATCAAAACTGAGATTCCGTTTTCAACTGCGACGAACAGGGCAATCGGCATGATGACTGCGACGATCAGTCCGCCTGCGCCTGCTGCGGAGATGATCGCACCGAAGAGAAAGAAGATCACCGGCAGGATCTTCGCGTTTCCTCTTGCGAGACATACGATGTTCTTGGAAAGTGCCTGCGTGGTGCCGTTTAAGGTTGCGATACCAAACAGGAATGTGGTGGCAAGAACGATAAAGAATACGCTCGTCGGCCAGTTTCCGGTCACGACTTTTGAGACATTGATTTCGGTGCCGCATTTTGCCGCGATGATGGAGAAAATGTATGCCGCGACAAGACCGACAACACCGGCATTCTTTTTTGTGACTGCGCTGAAGGCGATAACCGCGATCAGCACGATTAAAGATGCAACTGCGATCATGATTTAGATCCTCCTTTTTCTGCAATCGAAATCCGTGAGAAATGAAGCAATATGCTTCACTTCCGGCATTTATGCGATATTTAAGCGAAAAAAAATCTCCCCATGCATTGCTGCATGAAGAGACGATGATTTTCACCGCGTTACCACTCTGATTCGTCCATAAAAGACGCTGCTCTACAGGGTACCGGCCGGATACCCTTTCCCTGTAACGGGAGAACCCGTTTCCGCCTACCGTTCAAGTTCAGCGGAACCGCTCAGAAGCGAGTTCGAACTGTTTCATCTCGCCGTGCTCCCAGCAACCACGGCTCTCTGTGGGGAATCCTGCAGCCTACTATTCTTCGTCTACGCGTATTTCGATTTTTTACGGCATCATTTTACTACTTTAAGGTGAGACAGTCAAAAAAAGGTTTGAACGATCGAAATTGCTCGGAAACATTTTGCTATTTCTATCATGATTCTGCAGACGGAATTAAGATCACCGATGCGTAGAACATCCCGTTCTTCCATTCAAACCGTGCATCTCCATGGTGCCGTTCAGCGATGAGACGGATAGACTGGGTACCTATGCCGGGGCCACTGTGCTTTGTGGAGAGAAAACGCTTTCCTTCAAGAGCTGGCGGCTTCCGGCAAGGATTGTCCACTGTGATGGCTATGAGGGAGGTGCCGGTCTGGCGGATGTGGACCTTGATCGCGCCGCTTTCTTTGTTTTCCCGACATGCGTCCACCGCGTTTTCCAGTAAATTTCCTAAAAGCACGCAGAATTCCGGCTCCGGGACCGGTATTTCTTTTTCCATCTGTGCCTGAATCTCCAGCGTGGTTCCGGCGTTTTCTGCAATCTGCGCGTAGTAGCCAAGGATCGCGTTGACGGCCTGATTTTCACAGTAAGCAGGCAGCCATTCCGGCATCATATGTTTCCGGAAGGACGCGAGATAGTCTGAGATCGCGTCAAGATCTTTGTTCGCCGCGTATCCTGAGAGAACCGTGAGATGTTGACGGAGATCATGGCGGGCGATCCGCGTCTCGTCGATGGAGCGCTGGAGATTGCGGTACTGGGCGCTCTGGAGCTGCAAAAGCTCATTTTCCCTCAAAAGTCTCGTGTTCTGGTTCATCTCCGATGCCATCAGGTAGAACATAAAATAGAAGAGCAGGAGGAATGTCAGAAGCGCCAGAATTAAAATCGGATAAAACTTCATGACCCGGTTCGTGTAGAGCGTCTCGTAGTAGCGCGGACGGATCAGACGGTTCAGCAGGAAGAATGCCGCCGGGAACACCCAGAATATATACCAGGTCTTCGCCATTTCGATATCGTCCACCAGCCATTTCGCGGCATGGGTTGCCGGATACCATACGATGGCCATGATGAGAACGGAGAGCAGCAGGTGGATCCCCGCGCCCGGAAGCGTGAACAGACCGGAGGTGTTCGTCCGGTCAATGAGGGCATCCGCGAAGAGCGTCAGGTTTGTGATGCAGGAGAAGACCGCGCAGACGGCGATCAGGATACTGAACGGCTTCCAGAGGGCGAGATCACAGACCCGATGGAAGAATACCGCAAACAGGATAAAGGACGGCAGGATCCAGAAGTCTCTCGCCATCCCGAAGTCTGCGCAGACGAGGCCTCCGGCGAAAGCCCAGAGGATCGAGAGCGGGATACCGGTGAGAAAAATATTCAGCGGTTTTATGCGGAGCCGGTCCTGAACCGGAAGAAAGCAGAGGACCGCACAGGGCACCATTGAAAAAAATTCCAGAAAATACCGCATGACAAGGGACCAGAATGGGCTGTTCATACTCAACAATCTCCTCTCGTTTCTATATGTTCCATTATAACAAAGTTTTACTGTCCTGAAAGTACAACTCATGCAGGATTTTGACATCTTGTGCAGGGATGAGAAGTTTTAGGATACACAGAAAAAACGTCTGTGATGGAGCAGGTAGATCCTTGTCAATGAGGCAGGAGTCTTATATGGATGAGATAAAATCTGCGGCAGAAATCCGGTGAGTGGAATATCATCGGATTCTGCCGCAGATTTTTTCAATATGGAACTTTTTATTTTTTAGTGGAACGCCTCTTTTGCATACTGCTCCAGTTCATCCCTGAAATCCGGGTGCGCGATCGCGATCATGGCCTCGGCGCGCTCTCTTAAGGTCTTTCCGGAGAGATTTGCGATCCCGTACTCGGTTGCAACACTCTGGATCATGGTACGCGGAGCGGATACGGTGGAGCCGCCCGGGATGAACGGAACGATGTTGGATTTTAAGGTGCCGTCCTTTGCCTTTCTCGCGGAGTTGATGCAGATGTAGCCTTTTCCTCCGACGGAACGATAAGCGCCCTCAAGGAAGTCCATCTGACCGCCGATGCCGGAGAGCTGTCGGGTTCCCGCGGACTCTGCATTCTCCTGTCCCATAAGGTCAAGCTGTACGCCGCCGTTGATGCTGATGACGTTCTTCATGGTTCCGATGCGCTGTGGATCATGGACATAATCGAGGTCAGCCGGATGGAAAAGCTTCGGATTTTCTGCGATCCAGTCATAGAACTCCTGGGAGCCCATTGCGAGGTTCCATGTGGAGAGACCGGTGTCAAATTCTTTCTTTGCATTTGTGAGCTTTCCCGCCTTCCAGAGATTTAAGTAGGCATCGCTGATCGTACCGGTGTGGCAGCCGAGATCCTTGAGATCGGATTCCGCCAACATGTTCGCGACAGTGAACGGAACGCCGCCGACGCCGAGAGATAGAACCGCGCCGTCCGGAATCTCGTTTACGACGAGCTTTGCGATCTGGATATCTGTCTCAGACGGAGCTTTGTAGGTTCTTACCGGAAGCGGCTCATGAGCGCCTTCTACGATATAATCCGCCTCGGAGAGATGGACACGGTGGGAACCGTCCACACCCTGAAGCTTCGGATAATGTTCATTGATCTCAAAGATCACAGTTCTTGCACTCTCAAACATGGTTCTCCATGCGAAGTTTGAGATGCCGAGACCGCAGTAGCCGTTCTCATCCGGGGCAGATACCGGGACGAAGGCAACATCTGTCCGGATATAGCGCTGGCGGTAGAGCGTCGGGAGAAGGCGGAGTACCACAGGCATGAATTTTACGAGACCGCGGGTCTGAAGCTTGCGCTCATAGTCGCCGATATGCCAGCTGTAGTAGGAGAAGCTCTCCTGTTCCGGATCAGCCTCAACGACCTCAATGCGCGGGCGGATCACAAGACCGCCGCGAACTTTCACATCTTTTAAATGACCTTTTCTTGCGGCGAGCGCCTTGTCAAGAAGCTCCGGATATCCGCCGCCGAATCCATAGTCGACCCAGTCACCGTCTTTTACAGTAGCCGCAACGGCAGCTTCTGCAGTCACGATCTTACTCTTGTAATTTTCCATATAAATCCTCACTCATTATAATATTTTTTTACGAAATATGAATTGCACCACACAGGTTCATTATAAAAGGTTTTTGAGGTTAAAACAAGAAGATTATCAGGAAACGGGATATGGAAATAACTTTATTTTTCATTTGAAATGTAATATAATGAACCTATCTTACAGGTGGCTGGAATTATATTTTCCGCCCCGGAAAATAATGCATGAGGGGAGTCAAAACATGAAGGATTACATGAAGATCTACCAGGAATGGCTTGCCAATCCGTACTTTGACGAAAAGACGAAAGAAGAGCTTCGCGCAATCGCGAACGATGAAAACGAGATCAAAGAACGTTTCTATATGGACCTGGAGTTTGGTACCGCAGGACTTCGCGGAATCATCGGAGCAGGGATCAATCGTATGAATATCTATACGGTGCGCCGTGCGACCCAGGGACTTGCCAACTATATTATCAAACAGGGCGGAGCAGACAAGGGCGTTGCGATCGCGTTTGACTCCCGTCATATGTCCCCGGAATTTGCCATGGAGGCTGCAATGACACTCGCCGCAAACGGCATCAAGGCGTATAAATTCGAATCCCTGCGCCCGACACCGGAACTGTCCTTCGCAGTCCGTGAGTTAGGCTGCATCGCCGGCATCAACATCACCGCGAGCCATAACCCGCCGGAATACAATGGATATAAGGTATACTGGGAGGACGGCGCACAGTTCACACCGCCGCATGATAAAGGGGTAACGGCTGAAGTTCTTGCGATCGAGGATCTCTCCACCGTGAAAACGACGACCGAGGAAGAGGCGTTAAAGAGCGGAAAATTCCAGGTGATCGGAAAAGAGATCGATGACAAATATATCGCCCAGGTAAAAGCCCAGGTCGTAAATCAGGAAGCGATCAACCGCATGCAGAAAGACATCACGATCGTCTACACACCGCTTCACGGAACCGGAAATATCCCGGCCCGCCGCGTTATGAAAGAGATCGGCTTCGAGAATGTCTATGTTGTGCCGGAGCAGGAACTTCCGAACGGAGATTTCCCGACCGTCAGCTACCCGAATCCGGAAGCTGCCGAGGCATTTGAACTCGGATTGAAGCTTGCAAAAGAGAAGAACGCGGACCTTGTTCTTGCAACGGACCCGGATGCAGACCGTCTCGGTGTCTATGTAAAAGATACAAAGTCCGGTGAATATATCCCGCTTACCGGAAATATGTCCGGCTCCCTGTTATGTGACTATGTGTTAAGCCAGAAACAGGCAGCAGGAAAGATCCCATCTGACGGCGAGATAGTAAAGTCCATCGTTACCACAAATCTGGTTGACGCCGTTGCGAAACACTATGGCTGCAAGCTTGTCGAGGTTCTGACCGGCTTCAAGTATATCGGTCAGCAGATCTTAAAAGAAGAGACAACCGGCAAGGGAACCTATATGTTCGGTATGGAGGAGAGCTATGGCTGTCTGATCGGCACATATGCCCGTGATAAAGACGCGATCTCCGCAACTGCCGCTCTCTGTGAGGCTGCCGCTTACTACAAGGAAAAGGGCATGACCTTATGGGATGCGATGGTCGCAATGTACGAGAAGTATGGTTACTATAAGGATACCGTAAAATCCATCGGCTTAAAAGGAATTGAGGGACTTGCGAAGATCCAGGAAATTATGGAGAACTTCCGCAAGAACCCGCCGAAGGCACTTGGCGGTTACGAGGTAACTTCTGTCCGTGACTACAAGAAGAACACGATCACAGATGTCGCGACGGGCGAAGTAAAGGAGACAGGTCTTCCGGAGTCCAATGTTCTTTACTATGATATGAACGACGGCGCATGGCTCTGCATCCGTCCGTCCGGAACCGAGCCGAAGATCAAATTCTACTATGGCGTTAAGGGAACCTCCCTTGATGATGCTGAGGCGAAGTCCAAAGCCGTCGGTAATGAGCTGATGGGCATGGTGGATAAGATGATGTAAGATCCCATAGTGTGGGGATAAGCGCAGGGAAGATGCTGCGAAACAATTAAGATCGAGTGCCTGAGGATCTGGCTGTGAAAAGCAGAGAGACTTGGGCAGAAAGGAAAAGCTCCAGGATGGGAACCGCATGTTGATGTGGTTCTTTTCGGGAGCTTTTTTATCGCAAACGACTGCACCCGGTACGCGAAGGTGCCAGGCTTTGTTTCCTTTACAGGCGGGAGAGTTCAGCAAGGTACATCTGGGCTGCCGGGGAGAGGCGTACACGATTGCGGAAGATGCAGGAAGCAACAAGCTCACGATCGTGCCCGCTCTCGGGCCACAACCACTCCGGAACCGGAAGCGCGGTGATCTCAGGGGAATTTTCACGGTCATGAAGCGGAGCAATGCCGATCCCGATCGAATCCGTCTGCTCGATGATGCTGTAAAAAGAAGCACGGCTGTTCACATAGGTAATCCCGGAGAGCTGATCCTGACGGATAAGAGACTGGATTCCGTTCAGAATGCTGCTTTCTGCAGAAATCTGGGATGCCGCTTCGGCGGAATGCAGAACAAAACTGTATTGATCGAAAAGCTCCGGAGTCAGTGCATTTGGATCCTTCAGAATCGGATGGGAATTCCGGCAGAAAAGCTGAAGGGAAGAGTGAAACAGGATCTGTTCTTCCAGACTGTGAAGAGCCAGAAGCTCCTGTACCTTTTCGTTTTGGGATTCCGGATACACGATGAAACCGATATCTGCATGTCCGGCATCGAGTTCCCGGATGACTTCGTGTCCTGCCAGCTCGCGGTAAAGAAGGCGGAATGTCCGATCGTGCTGATCAGAAAAGGCATGGATCGTCTTACTCAGGGCATCATTCTCGGGAAAACAGCAGTCTGCAGCAATCCGAAGACGGCAGGAGTCCGGGTGCTCCCGGAATGTCTGGCGGAACTGCTCTGCATGTTCAAGGAGATCCCGGCTCATATCGAGAAACAGACGTCCGGATTCCGTCGGGATGATCCCTGTTTTTCCGCGGGTAAAGATCGTGATCCCGTATTCTTTTTCTGTCTCACGGAGAACTTTACTCAGGTACGGCTGGGTCACAGACAGCCGCTTTGCGGCCGCCGATAGAGAGCCGGAGTCGGAGATCTCGAGGAGATATTGCATGTTTTGAAGGTTCATTTGGAGGTAGCTCCTTTGTTGTAAAAAAATCATAAAAATAGTATAATTAAGTCTATACGAAAACAATGAATCTGTCAAACAGGAGAGATGTGGAAAGTCAGCAGTAAAGTCTGTTGTTACCGCTGCAACAGATGGAAATACGACTTGAAAAATTTTTGCTCGTGAAGAGCAGTCAGACAAAAAAATAATGAAAGGAAGATCCGGATTCCGGACAGAAGCGATGGATAAAAAAGAATTTGTTTTAAAAGCAGTTGCGGACAAAAAAGACCTGATCGTCGAGGTGAGTGACAAAATTTTTGATTATGCGGAGACAGGATTTCATGAATTTAAGACCGCAAAACTCTACGAGGATGTTCTGAAAAAAGAAGGATTCCAGGTGGAAATGGGAGTCGGCGGCATGCCGACGGCATTTAAAGCTACATATGGAACAGAAAAGCCGGTGATCGGATTTTTAGCGGAATATGACGCTCTTCCGGAGCTGTCCCAGGAAGGCGGCTGCACGATGAGAAAGAAAGCCGAAGGGGAGAACCCGGACGGACATGGCTGCGGCCACAACCTGCTCGGTGCGGGAGCCATGGCGGCAGCGCTTGCAGTGAAAGCGTATCTTGAGGAGCATCCGGAAGCGGGAAGCGTGGTCCTTTTTGGATGCCCGAGCGAGGAAAAAGGCGACGGCAAGGCGATCATGGCAAGAGAGGGAATCTTTGACGGCGTGGATGCGGCGTTCACCTGGCATCCGGGCGATAAGAACGAAATCTGGTCGGAGTCCACTCTGGCGAATGTCAGCGTCTTCTTTAACTTCAAAGGTGTGACCTCCCATGCAGCGGCAGCTCCGGAACTCGGAAGATCTGCGCTGGATGCGGCGGAACTCATGAGCGTCGGCGTCAATTATCTTCGGGAACATATCATCTCTGACGCGAGGATCCACTACGCGTACCGTGATGTCGGAGGAATCGCCCCGAATGTTGTCCAGGGACACAGCCGCGTCCACTATTTCATCCGCGCGCCAAAGTCCTGGCAGGTAAAGGAAATCTACAGGCGTGTGGTTGATGTGGCAGAAGGCGCCGCAAAGATGACAGGGACTGAGATGACATATGAGCTCTATGCAGGTCTTTCCGATTACATCCCGAACCATGTACTCTCGGAAGTTCTTCATGAGTCCATGGAGGAGATCGGCGCTCCGGCTTACGATGAGGCGGATTTTGCGCTGGCATCCAGATTCTTCCATGAGACCGCGACGCTGGAGGAACTGGAGGCAAAGCGAGCGTCCCTGCGGAAACTCTTCGGTGCAGATCATCTGGATGAGATCGAAGCCCGCCCGCTCCACACCCGGATCTCTCCGCTTGTATGGACTGGAAAGGTCCAGGCGGGTTCCACCGACGTCGGCGATGCCAGCTATGTGATCCCAACGGCGATGTGTACCACGGCGACAGCGACTCTCGGCACTGCCGCCCACACCTGGCAGATGACCGCACACGGCAACACGGAGATCGCCCACAAGGCAATGTTAAATGCGGGTGAGGCCATAGCATTGGCCGCCTTAAAGACCATGGAAAGCCCGGAAATCTTAAAGAAAGCCCACGACGAATGGCTGGCCGAGACAAACGGCATCTACGAATGCCCGATCCCGAAGGAGATCGGACCGAGGCTGGAGGATTAAGGGAGCTGCGTGCACAATCGAAAATAGAGGAGCAATACAATGAGACAGGAAACCATAGACAGGATCCGAAAATTCACCGATGACCGCGACTGGAACCAGTTCCATTCTGCTGCCAATCTGGCAAAATCCATTGTCATTGAGGCAGCAGAACTTCTGGAATGCTTTCAGTGGAGTGATGAGGAGTATGATCTTCAGCATGTGAAAGAAGAGCTGGCAGATGTGATCGTCTACTCACAGAACCTTTTAGACAAGCTGGGGCTGGATGCAGATGAGATCGTGAATATGAAAATGGGGATGAATGAGAAAAAGTATCCGGTGGAAAAGGCGCGGGGGAAGTCTGCGAAGTATGATCAGTTGTAGGGACTAGAGAAGAATGCTGCAGGGCTGCCATACAGCGTGGATTGGCTGCCGGCGGATCTTGGAGTTGTGGGGAAGATTGAGAAGTGGATGGAGAAAGAAATCTGATAAATTTTTTGCTTTCGATATGCAAGACCAAATTATAGGACACCTAATGTGATATACTGTGTCTCAAAGAGGTACAGAAAGTCAAACATATGGAAAATAGGAGGACTATGAAATGGAAAAAGACAAAACATGCAGGGATATTTATTTTGAAATGCGATCTATGAACCGGCATCTGCAGAGAGTGGGAAATATTGGGATGCTGGCGTTGCTCTTAAAGTTGTCGGAGGGCCTGGAAGATGACAAAAACGGAAAACGTCTTTTAAAGGCGGCTGCGATTCTTGTCGGCGTTGTGGAAGTGCTGCTGTTTCAGGAGACAGTAACGGATTGTATAAAAAAGAGGAATGGCGAAGCAGACGACTGAGTGCCAATGGAAAAATATCCATAGGATCCTGCGAATCTGCGGATAACCCGATCGGGCAGATGGTGATGGATTCAGAAAATATGGAAAGAAAAATGCAAAGGAATCTCTGAATGAAGAAACACAAAGTATACCTGCAGGACCTGCTCAATGAGTATCCGGAGTCGGAAGACTATCATAAATTCTATACATATGTGATGGAGCTGATCAGGAGAGACGAACTTGTTCCGATGAAAAATGCGAAGAGCAACGGCCGGAGACCAGCGCTTCCGCTCAGCTTCTGGAAATATGAAGACAAACCGGATTATACGGATATCTATGAGGAACTGAAGTATAAGTATCATCCTCTGATCAATACTTCCTATTACAGGAACCATCCGGAATGCTATGAGACGGACAAGGAGAAACTTCAGATTCTGAGTGATTATCTGAAAGATCATTCCAAACTGCTTGATACCGAGGAGACGATGAATGAGCGGAGCTTCGAGATCTTCCGTCGGGAAAAGTTTTTCCAGAGAGAGGGCGGTCTCGAATTTTGCAGGAAAATTGGGATCAGTCGGGAACAGCTGGCATTTTATGAGACTTCTGAGCCGCTCTCTTATTATTCCCGGTCCAAACAGACCCCTCAGAACATTCTGATCGTGGAGAATAAAGACACATTTTTTGATATCCGGCGCTGTATGAATGCGGGGCATGACCGGATCCTTGGAAAACAGTTTGGTACTGTGATCTACGGGGCAGGAAAAGGAATCTGGAAGACGTTTGCGGATTATGTGAATGGGGCAGAATCCTATTTCCTTGGGGATAATGAATTGTTCTATTTAGGAGATCTTGATTATGAGGGGATTCTGATCTATGAACATCTTCTGGAGCAGAAAGAGTACCAATGGGACAGGCAGGGAAATGGCAGTGCCGGAATGATCCAACTTTTCCGGAAAGCATATGAGGCGATGCTGGATAAGGCGCTTCAGATTGGTTTTTCAGCTCTTCCTGACATGAAGGAAAAGCAGAATTCGAATATTGGAACGGTATTTCTGGATGTGTTTGATGAGGAGAGAAGGAGACAGATCCATGAAATCCTGTCAGCAGGAAAATATATTCCACAGGAAATTCTAAATGAGCATGACTGGTAGCCAACCGACAGAAGAGATACGGAAAGGTTATGATAAATGAACAAAACTGGTGATAAAAGATGATCGAGAAAGATTTTTTAAAGAATTTTGAGCAGCGAATGAAATTTGTCGGGAGGTATGCGTTGCTCTGCAGCAACAGCTTTGGAAAGCAGCAGTGGAAGGATTACGGCATAGAGACGCGGGATGAGCAGATGAATATGTTGTTTACACTGCTGCTTTTTATCATGGAGTATTCTTTGCGGGAAGAAAACTGCACGATGGACGATATTGCGGCGTTCGTGGAGGACATCAGTTACGAGTACCATGCGAAAAAGCTGAGCTTTGAGCAGAGTCGGGACTTTGCGAGGTTTATGGTGGAGGATATCCTTGGAAACAGCGGTTCTTCCATGTATTTTAAGGCTTTTGACTATGAAAAACGGACATATAAGGAAATCAACATCCGTTATATCGACAACAAGGTCGTGTATCTGGAGAGTGGCGTCAGAAGAACATCCTATTACCTGACGGACGAGGGTTACAATATGATGCTCTCCACGATGGAAATGGAAAATAATCTGAAACTTTCGGTCCATGAAATGCTCTTTAAGCTGCATCTGGAAAAGGCAGATTATAACAGGGCTGTGGAAGATATCAAAAATATCTTCAGTCAGCTTAGAAAACAGAGCCAGAAGATCGAGGAGGCAATCCTGTCGGTCCGGAGAAATGCGTTGGCTTATTCAGTAGAAGAATATGGGCAGCTGGTGGAGGACAACATCAACACTGTAGTCGAGACAAGAGAAAAATTCAATCTTCACAGGCAGTTTATCGACGAGAAAATTGAAGAATTTGAAGAAAAACAGATGAATGCGGAAACATTCACGGAAAAAGAAAAGGGCAACCTGAACAATCTTCGTGTGATCGGAAGATATCTGACGCAGACTCTGGATGAACACCAGAGAATCCTCGGTCAGCATTTTGATCTGAAGAAATTATATGATGAAGAGCTGGAAAATTACTCGAACATGACACTGGTCCAGCGGTTTCCGTTCCGGAGCGATGTGTATGATAAGGTATTAAAAGATGTCTCGCTCCTGAAAAATGTTGATAAAATTTTTAGTCCGTTATTTACCGGACGGGTGGGGAAGATCTTTAATCCGGAGAAAATGCTGGAATATCAGAAAAAGTTAAAAAAAGCGGATGTGGAAGACGAGACCGTGGAGCTGGATTTTGATGAAGAGGAGTACAACCGGGAGAAAGAAGAGCGCAGGAAAGAACGGATGAAAAAATATGAGGGCTGTGTGAAGGGAATCCTGGAACAGCTTCTCAAATATAAAGAAATGACGCTGGAAATCTTAAATACGGTGTGTACAGAAGAAGAACGGACACAGCTTCTTCCGACTGCAGAGATTTTTCGCGAGGTGATCATCGAATTCCTGACAGCGGGCACAATCGATATCGGAGCACTTCAAAATGAACAATCGGATTATCTCATGGATGCGTCAGATGGGTTTGTACTGAATGAGATGTTACTTGGTCTGATGGAAGACCGGGAATTCCGGAAAATCGGAAAGATGTTTATTTTCCCGATGGAAGACAGTGCGCATGTGTACTTTAAGAATGTAATGGATGAAAACGGAAACAGAAGAAATTTCAGATGTTCCAACGTGGGATTCCGGTATGAGGAGAGATAGAAGATGGCATACGAAGCAGAGATGATCACATACAGCCAGAAAATATTTTATTATCTTTTGTGCCACGGGGCACTGAGTGACCTGGATGCGGGAGTCAATGATCTGTACCGCGCGTATGTGGAACATGAAGAGGTCATGAATCTCGTGAAAAATCAGGCGGAAATTGCAGACTGCAGAATCGAGCGGTACGGGACGACGATCTATCTGATGCCGGATATCGACAATAAATACCTCGGTTTTACGAAGGCAGACCTGAAAAAAGAATTATGTAAACCGAATGCCACAGACCGGGATTATTATCTGGCACAGTTCGTAATCCTGACGTTGTTGGTGGAATTTTATGACGGACAGGGAAGTACCAGTAAATCCAGGGAATTTTTAAAACTCGGGGAGCTGCAGAATCTCGTATCGGAGCGTCTGAAAGCAGGACTTGCGCTTGAACAGGAGCGGGAACAGGATGGAACAAATCTTTACACAGAAATGTATGAAAATGTCCTGGATTACAAGAGTATGAGCGAGGCCTATGAGTCCTTAAAAAGCGCGGAAACGGGAAGCCGGTCAAAGTATACAAAGGAAGGCTATGTGAGCATTATCTGTGAGTTTCTTGATCGGCAAGGGTTGATCGTTTTCGTCCGGGAAGATGAGATGATCAAGACGACGGCAAAGCTGGACAACGTGATGGAGTATAAGATCCTGAATAAAGAAAACTATGCAAGGATCATGGAGGCATTGGGGGAAACATATGAGTAAGATAGCGAGGATCCGTATTTTAAACCTGAACTATAACAATAACACCATCAAAATTGATGACGAGATGTTTGACTTCAATGGTCAGAACACACTCATCTCCCTGAGAAACGGCGGCGGAAAAAGCGTGCTGGTACAGATGATTGTGAGCCTTTTTGTCAACCGCTCATATCGTGATTTCGGAGACCGGCCGTTTAAGAGCTATTTTACGACGAACCGGCCGACATTTATCATGACAGAATGGATCCTGGATAATAAAGCCGATCGTTTCCTGGCAGGTATGATGGTCAGGAAAAGCCAGCGGGAAGACAATGACGCGGAAGAGCTGGAAATGTACACTTTTACCGGCAATTATTCAAAAGCCTGCAGCTATGATATTGAGAATCTTCCGGTCATCAGACAGGAAGGTAGCAAAAAGATCCTGAGGGGATTTTCTGAATGCAAAAACCTGTTGGAGGAGATCAGTAAAAGTGAGTCGAGAAACTTTCGGCTGTATGACATGACCAGCTCCTATGGAAGAGGCCAGTATTTTAATAAACTTCGCGAGTATCAGGTCAACAATAAAGAATGGGAGAGCATCATCCGAAAGGTCAACCAGAAGGAGTCGGGACTTTCAGAGCTTTTCCAGAATGCCAAAGATGAGAAGAATCTGGTGGAAAACTGGTTCCTTCGCCCTATTGAAGATAAATTAAACCAGGAAAAGAATAAGACGGATGAGTTCCGGAAACTTGCGTTCCAGTTTATTGAACAATACAAGAGTAATCAGTCGAAAATTCAGCGGAAAGGGATCATTGAACAGTATTTTGAGGACACGAAGCCATTGAAAGTCCAGATCGATGATTATGTTCAGAAAGATCATGATGCAGCGGCTCTCAGAACAGAGATGATCCTTTATGTGAAGGCGCTGCAGAGAGAATTGAAGCGGCTGGAGACGGAAATTGCTGCCGGACAGGAGAAAATAGACCAGATCAAAAGGGAACAGAGACGGATCGTTTATGAGAAGCTCTCATATGGAATTTACATTGATGAGGACCGGAAGACAGCACTCCTTGCGAAGAGAACACAGCAGGAGACGGCGATCACAGAGCTGACCTATCGGAAAAATCAGTTGACACGGGAGATCGACCGGTATGATCTTCATAAGCTCTATCAGGAATTAAAGGATTTTGAACGTCAGAAGGCCGAGGTAGATGCAAAGCTGCAGGTGCTTTTACAGAAGACGGAAGAATCAAAGGATGAGATCGGAAAGATCGGAAGTCAGCTGTATGCGCTGTATTCCGGGAAGGCAGAGAAGCTGGAGAAACAGAAGAAGCGGGAAGAAGAAAATCGTGTCGAGACTGAAAATACGAAAAAGGAAGTAGAGAAGGAATTCGGTGAAAATGAGCAGAAGATCCGAAAATTAGGCGTAGATATCGGTGCATTGACTTCAAGAGTGAAAAGCTTTGATGAGGTGGAAGACACCTTTAACAGAGAATTCAGTGCAGATCTGAGACGAAATATCGTAGGTCTTTATGTGGATGGTGCACTGGAGATTTTTCGGAAAGAAATGGAAGCAGGGCTTCAGGAAAAGAAAAATGAATCGGCAAAATATGCCGGAAAACTTCTCGAGCAGGAACAGATACAAAAAAGACTTTCCCGGGAAATAGTGGATGGAAATTTAAAAGCCAACGATCTCGCACATCAGCTGGACAGTCTTTCTAAGAAACTTCTGGATCTGGAGAAACAGAAGAATGAACGCCTGAGAATCATGAAGTATGTCGGCATGGATGAAGCTCATATGGATCAGAAAAATCTGATTCTGGATCAGCTGGACGGAAAGATGAAAGAGCTGGACATGGAAAGAGACAGTCTGATCCAGAAAAAAGCCGCTCAGGAGAAACAGCTCCGGCAGCTGAAGGAAGGAAAAACGACAGAGCTTCCGGAAAATATCAGGACCTACCTGGAACAGAACGGAATCGACCCGGTATACGGAATGGAATGGCTCACGAAAAACGGACGGACGGCGGCAGAGAATGCGGAGCTTGTAAAGAAAAATCCGTTTATTCCGTATTCTGTTGTGATGGAGCGGGCGGATTTTGAACGGTTCAGAAAGAATGAGGAGGAACTGTATACGAGCTTTCCGATCCCGATCATCATAAAAGACGAACTGGAACAGGAGCGGCAATCTGTGGATGCGAGATTTGCAGTCTATGGAAATGTGCATTTTTATGTCATGTTCAATACACATCTTCTTGATCGGGAGGAGCTGGAAAAGATTCTGGAGACGATCAGGAGGAAGATTGAAAGTCTGAAAAAGTCAATCGGGGACAAGGAATCGGACCTGGAAACTTACCGAAACTACAGGAGTACAATTGAAAGTCAGACATTCAGTACCACTTTGTATCAGCAGACAGAAAAAGAGATTACGGATCAGAAAAAAGAGAGTGAATCAGTGAAAGAACGTCTCCAGGAGATCCGGCGGGAGCAGGGCAGACTGGATGAAGAAAAAGAAGAGACGAAAAAGCTTGCGGAGACGGTGAAACGGCAGATCGATAAGCTGAACAGGGAGAAGCACCAGTTTGATATTCTCTGCAAAAAATATGAGCAGTACGAGACAGAGCGGACGAGTCTGGAACGCCTGAACAAGGAAAATACAGAATTGACGGCGAAAGAAAGTGCTCTTAAGATCAGAATGATAGAGCTTCAGGAACAGGAGATTGGACTCCGGGCGCTGGTGAAGGAAATTTCGGAGCAGATCGACCGTGTGCAGAAACAAAAAGAGAAATTTGAAACTTTTGCTGAAACAGCCGGAAATCATGAACGTACCGGTCAGGAATCTGCGGATCCGGCAGAACTGGAAGCGAGATATTATGCACTGACGAAAGAAATATCGGATAGTGTCGATGAACTTCGAAAAGCGCAGAATGACTGGATCGGAAGAATCCAGGGGAAAAAGAAAGATATTCAAAAGAAAAATGAGGACAGCCGGATTCCGGAGGAGGAGTACCGGGAACTGATCTGCCCGGAAGAACAGTATGACAGCTGGAAATGTCAGAAAAAGCAGACAGAAAAAGAGCTGAATCAGGCAGTTGAAAAGAATGTCAGTCTGGGAGAACAACTGGGTGTTTTGAAACATCAGATCGAGACCAATATGAAAAACCTGAAAAAGGAAACGGGATTTGATCAGCCGGTCGATCGAAAGACGATTACAGACATAAACTTTGAAGAACGCTGGAATTTACAAGAATATGATCTCAGGACAGAGCTGCAGAAGCAGTCGCGTCTTCAGGAGAGAAATATCCAGCTGTCTGCACAGGTTGCGGTTGTAGCGGAATATGAGGATGAGATGCTTCCGGAAGCTAAAATGCTCACGCAGACAGAAGAGGGGCAAGAGGATGCCTTGACTGCCATCCAGGCACAGATTCCGGATATCCGAAATGCGGAGATCGAGGCTGTTAAAACGTATCAGAAAGAGATTCGCAGAAAAATGGCGGAGATTTCCAAAGCTCTGGATCAATGCAGACTCAGCATGTCAGAAATGATCCGCGAGATTGCGTCCGGTAAAGAGTACGCGGATGATTATTTCAGGAAAACGTTTGACAGCCTGCTCTCGCAGACTGCCAGTCCGCAGAATCTGTCCCGTCAGTTTGAGCTGAACCGCCAGGCATACGAAAATCAGCTGGAAAAACTGAAGATCGACCTTGCGCATATCGATGATGAGCAGAAAAATCTGGAAATGATGTTCCTGGAATACATTGAGCAGATCAATGCGAATATCGGCATGATTGACAAAAATTCTACGATCTCTGTGCGCGGCAGAAGCCTCAAAATGCTGCGAATCCAGGTACCGGACTGGGAGACGGAAAAAGAGCATTTCCGCCTGAAGCTGCATGATTATTTTGAACATGTGGTGAAAATGGGAATCGAGACGATCGAGAAGAATGAAAATCTGACGGAGTTCCTGGGACGGGTGATCACGACGAAAAAGCTGTATGATGACATCGTAGGAATCCAGAATGTGAAGATCCGGTTGTATAAAATCGAGGCGGAACGGGAGGTTGCGATCTCCTGGTCCGAGGTATCGGCAAACTCCGGCGGCGAAGGTTTCCTGTCCGCATTTGTGATCCTGACCTGTCTCTTAAGCTATATGAGGCGGGATGAGACCGACATCTTTAATTCCGGCGAGGAAGGAAAGGTCCTAATCATGGACAACCCGTTTGCGCAGACAAACGCGGAACATCTTCTGAAACCGCTGATCGAGATGGCGAAAAAGACGAATACGCAGCTGATCTGCCTTTCTGGGCTCGGAGGCGATTCCATCTATAACCGATTTGACAACATCTATGTACTGAAACTCATCGAATCCAGCATCCGAAATGGAGTGCAGAGAGTTGACGTGACCCACGTGAAAGGCGATGATCCCAAAAGGATGGTATTATCGGACTTCAAGATGGAACAGATAAGTATGTTTGATATGGAGGCTGAGGAGTAGGAAACAGCGCGTTGCTTTCCGTAGTATCGGTTTTCTGTTATGATACTGGTAACGGAGGTGCACGAAATGGAGACAAGATGTTGGAAGCATAGATAGCTTTCTTATGCGAAGCATGTCAAAAGAAAGAAGCACCAGAACCGGTGATATGCCGGAAATGGTGCTTCAAGTCTATTGTGAGGTTCAGGCTTCCCTGTCGTTAAGATATTCTGCAAGGCTGTAATACAACTCTCCCTCTCTTCCGTGGGTCTGTTTTGCAGCCGTCATGGAATTTAGGATCGCTTCCTGTTCAGCTTCCGCTGCAGCAAGAAAAGCCCGGTTGATCACATGCTCCGGAATTGCTGATATCTGGAGAAGTTCCTCTTCGCGACCGGATGGGATCCGATTTGCGGTTGTAAAGCCGATCATGACTTCTCCGCTTCCATGTCCTGTATAACCGCCGGTTCGTGCGATGCCAACCCCTGTTCTTTTCAGGATCCGTTTGAGCTGACGGCTTGTCAATGGGAGATCGGTAGCCAGAATGCTCATGATAGAACCTTTATCTTCTTCGGATGCAGCCATATCATTCTTTTCCTGCTTCCATTCCAGAATTTTTGGACCAACAGCCTCTCCGTTGAGTACAAAATCTTCGGTTGCACCAAAGTTTGACTGAACCAGAACGCCGATGGTGTATTCCTTTTCACCAATACAGATCACGCGGGATGCAGAGCCGATTCCACCCTTCATGCCGTAGCAGATGGTACCGGCACCGGCACCGACATCCCCTTCTTCGAATTCCTCGGCAGCAGCCTCAAAAGCCTGCCGCACTTCTTTTTCACCAACTGCACGTTTCTGGATCTGGTTGATCCGGCAGTCATTACACTCACCAACGACCGGATTGATGCTCATGGGTTCCAGTCCATCGTTCTGGCACTGTTCGATCACGATACCGGCAAGTGCATCCCAAACCTTTCCGACATTTAACGTATTTGTAAGGGCAATCGGTGTTTCAAGAGTCCCAAGCTCTTCTACCTGTACCAGACCGGCACTTTTCCCAAAGCCATTGTGGACATAGGCTGCCGCCGTATAGTGATTTGCAAATGCATTATCCGGTCCAGGGACGATCACAGTCACACCGGTATGGTTTTCTTCCGCGTTCACAGTACAGTGTCCTACCAGTACACCAGGTATATCCGTAATCGCATTTCTTTTTCCTGTTTTCACTCTTCCGGGTACAATTCCGAAGTCCCGAATCCGTTTTTTCTCCACGTTGATTTCCTCCTTGGATTTTGTCGGCTATTTCTAATGATTGTATCATAGTTTTTGAGAAATAAAAACAGGATGGGGGGAAATTAGTGATTTAATGACATCAATCTACAAGGATGACAAAAAAACGGCAAAATAAAAGTAAGGGTGAATACAAGACAATCAAAAAAGCAATCGTAAAAAAATACGATTGCTTTTTTGCGTATTTCTGCATATAATATATTCAATAAGAGCAAAATGGAGGCGATTGATATGCGTGAAACAAGAATATTGGAGTTCAAGGAAACGATTACGAACACGTTTTTAAAAACAGTCAGTGCCTTTTCAAATTATGATGGCGGAACCATTCTTTTTGGTGTAGATGATGATGGAAATATAAAAGGTTTGCCGGATGTCAAGCAAGCTTGTCTGGATATTGAAAATAAAATCAATGACAGCATTACACCGCAGCCGGACTATACGCTTGAAATACAGAATAATGACCAGACGATAAAACTTACTGTGAAAAGTGGACTTCAGAAGCCGTATCTATATAAATCGAAAGCCTACAAGCGGAATGATACAGCAACGATAGAAGTAGACACTCTGGAGTTTTCAAGGCTGGTACTGGATGGAAAAAACATTCGATTTGAAGAATTGACTTGCAAAGATCAGGAACTGTCCTTTGAAATTTTACATCGTAAACTGAAAGAAACTGTCCGGATTGAAAATTTTGATAAGGATACGCTGAAAACATTGAACTTATATGACGATGTAAATGGATTCAATAATGCGGCAGGACTTTTGGCAGATAAAAATCATTTCCCCGGAATTGATATTGTCAAATTCGGAGAAAACATCAGTATCATTCAAAAGAGATCAACCTTTGAAAATATATCGGTTTTAGAGGTATATGAAAAGGCAATCGAGGTATTCAGAGACTATTATCAATACGAAGTAATACAAGGTGCTGATCGAAAGAAAATGGAGAAAATACCGGAAGCTGCTTTTCGAGAAGCAATCGCCAATGCTCTGATTCATAGAGTATGGGATGTGGATTCACAAATCAGAGTTTCGATGTTTGATGATCGAATCGATATTGTTTCTCCTGGTGGATTACCGTCCGGAATCACAGAGGAAGAATATCTGTCTGGAAAGCTTTCTGTTTTAAGAAATAGAAATCTTGCCAATGTATTTTATAGATTAGGATTCGCAGAGATATTTGGAACGGGAATTACAAGAATAAAACAACTCTATGCGGAAGCTTTGATAAAACCGGATTTTGAAGTTTCGGAAAATGCTATAAAAATTGTGCTTCCGATATTTGAAAAAAATGCTGATCTGACAGAAGATGAAATTGTAGTTTATAAGCTTTTGAGCAAGACGATGCTGAAGCCGATCAGCGAAGTTGCACCGTATGTACCTTTTGGTAAATCAAAGACAACAAAGCTGCTGAAAGAAATGTGTCAAAAAGGTGTGATCACAGTGGAAGGAAAAGGCAAGGGTACAAAATATATTATTAGTTAAGACATGGGTTCCTGAAACAGTGTTTCGGAAATTCAAAGAAAGCAACAGGTAGTAACAACTTGCTCAATCTTGCTCTGATGTGCCACAATCTGTAATTTCAGAGCATATCACCATAATCCCCGAAATCCCTCACAAAACAGGGCATTCCGGGGTAAATCAAGGAGAAACAAAACTATGATAAAAGTATTATTCATCTGCCTCGGCAACATCTGCCGAAGCCCACTCGCCGAGTTCTACTTTAAAGACCTCGTGGCAAAACACAACCTTTCCGCTGAATTTTATATCGAATCCGCGGCGACCTCCTATGAGGAGACCGGAAACCCGGTACATCCCGGAACGCGAAAGAAGCTGGCGGCGGCAGGCATCTCCTGCGCGGGGAAGACTGCGAGATGTATGGAGAGGGAGGATTACCGGAAATTCGATTATCTGATCGGGATGGATCAGGCGAATATCCGGAATATAACACAGATCGCGGGCGGTGATCCGGAGAAGAAGATCTATAAGATGCTGGAATTTGCCGGAGATGGCTGGAAAGAGCTTAAAGCAGGAAAGCGGAACCCGGATAAGGTGCCGGATGTGGCGGATCCGTGGTATACCGGGAATTTTGATGATACCTGGCGGGATGTGACAGCCGGGTGTGAGGGATTATTAAAGTTTTTTGATTAGTTATTGAAACGGGTTTTCATCTGCAAAATCCTGTTGTGGTGCATGGGAAAGGAGTGACCATGTACTGTAACTCGATGAGAGGCAGAATGGTGTACTCGATATGGAAAACGATAAAGGATGGTATAGTGTAGCCAGCTGTTAGTATGTAGATCAGACTCTGCGGAACAGCTAATCGTGAATCGTAATAAGGAAGGAAAAACATATGGTAAAAAAGATCATTCATGACCCCATGTTCCTCAGGCAGAAGTCTGTGGACGCGACCGAAGCCGATAAGCAGGTGGTGACAGACCTTTTAGACACCCTGCGGGCGAATCTGGACCGGTGTGTCGGGATGGCGGCGAATATGATCGGGGTGAAGAAGAATATTATTGTTGTGGCAGTGGGACCGTTTCAGTTTGCAATGATCAATCCGGTGATCACGAAGAAGAGTGGACCGTATGAGACGGAAGAGGGATGTCTTTCGCTGAGCGGTGTGAGACCATGCACGAGGTACCAGGAGATCGAGGTGGATTATCTGGACCAGAATTTCGTCAAGAGGCATGGAAAATATTCCGAGTGGACAGCGCAGATCATTCAGCATGAGATCGACCACTGCAATGGAATCCTCATATAAACATATAATCGAGAAAGAACCTGGCGGCTGCCAGGTTCTTGTTTTCCCTCACTTACTTCTCAACATCCGGATCCGTCGGATCCCAGTTCTGCTCAGCCGGGATCTTTTCTGCCGCCGGGCGCTCAAACGGGGCGGCGAGGTTGTCGCCAACGGTGACGACTGTTCCGGATGCGCAGTGATCGTAGATCCATTTGCAGTCAGCTACGGTCATGCGGATGCAGCCGTGGGATGCAGGTTCCCCGAGTTTGTTGTATTCCTCTGCCGGAATATTATAGATGCTGGTGGTCTTTCCAGGAACGCTGTGGAAAAGAATGCTGGTATTTCCGAGTCTTGAGCAGTACTGTCCGTAAGTGGATTCTACCAGAGCATGCCAGCGGTACTTGTTCGTGAGTTTAAAGGTTCCGACCGGAGTCGGAGTGCTCGATTTTCCCGGGGAGCAGATAAAGGTGCGGTACGGGATAATGTAACCGTTGTCTCCATCCGGTGCATATACGGTAACCTGGCAGCGGGAACGGTCAACAGTGATCCGGAAGGACGGTGCGGCGAGAATTCCTTCAAGATCCTGGATCAGTGAGCAGGAAGTTTCGTCAAAATAAAATTTGTATCCATCGATATACTGCCAGCCCTTGACGGCATATCCGTCGGAATCAAAGTAGTACCAGTTGTTGTTTGCATTCTGCCAGCCATTTTTCGTGAGCTCACCACTCTCATTCCGGTAGATCAGACCGTCAGCCGTCTCATGAATCCCGGTCGTAAGGTCCTCCGGCGGAGTCTCCCGCTGTTTCACCATGCCGTTTACAGTCCAGCGGCCATCGGAATCGACCTGGAAGCCGTCCGGAGTTCTTGTTCCGGCCAGCAGCTGGCCTTTTTTATCAAAGTAGTAGCATTCTTCCATGCCGTCCTGGTCGGAATCGATCCAGTACCAGCCGTCTGCGGCGTAGGAGCCGTCTCCGAGATCGTATTTCCACTGGTTCGGCCCTCCCTGATTGGACCATGTTCCTGCATAGGAGGCCAACGGGTTGATGAGCAGTGCTGCGAAGGCTGCGCCGAGGCAGGTGTGGAGTGTATATTTTGTTTTCTGATTCATAATGAGGTTCTCCTGAAGGTAAAAATAAAATTTTTTTTCACATGAATATAGCTGCCTCGCGTTCCACACAGAGGAACCGAAACAGCTTCGCTTTTTATTCTAAGTATATCACTGGAAAAAATCAATCCTTTTTCTGAAAATCCTGCTACATGGACTTCACGCAGTCCCCAATCGTTCGAAAATCTTTACTTTTCGAAAAAAATGACTATAATAAAATATCAGGGCTCAAAATCCGGGGATCCGATATCGGTTTACAGATGCCGGATCCCTGAATTCCCAGCCTCGATAAAACATGAATAAGCAGTCATTTTTATTAACAAAATGGTAACAGTTACGCAAAGTGAGCGGATTATGAATGTTCTGCAAAATGCAGTTCATCAGATAAAAGACAGCGGGTAAGATTCAGAACCCGCACAACAAGACATCAAAGGAAGTGAACTACAATGAATATCGTAGACAAATTCGGAAATATCGTGGGAACAGAGGCCATGAAGGATCCGGAGAAAGCACGGCGACTCCTCCTCACCGGTTACCGCATGCAGGAGAAAAAGCTGCAGCTTTTCCCGGACCGCGCACTGCCGGAATCCGGACAGTATGTGGCGAAGATCGTCATGAAGAACATCATTGAAGCGCTTGCAAAACCGGAGCAGGCGGCGATGGTCAGCATTTTTGTCCCGGGCGAGCTCGTGACGGCAGCAGGCCTTACCCCGTACTCGGTGGAGGCGCTGTCCTGCTTTATCGCCGGAACGAAATGTGAGCAGGCATTTTTGAGAAGAACGGAGGAAGAGGGATTCCCCGAGACCATGTGCTCGTACCATAGGGTGTTCCTCGGAGCGGCGCTCAGCGGACTTCTCCCGAAACCGAAATGCACGGTCTACACGAACCTTGCGTGTGACGGCAACATGATGACATTTCCGTATCTGAAAGATAACTTCGGATGCGAGGGCTTTTATATCGATGTTCCGTATGAGAAAAATGAGGACTCCGTAAAATATGTTGCGGACCAGCTGAGAAAGCTGAAGGGATTCCTGGAGGAAGTGACAGGAAAGAAGATCACGGAGGAAGCAGTCGCAAAGGCGGTCGCGAACAGCAGGAAGGCATCTGAAAACTACCGGGCGCAGCTTGCCCTGAGAAAGGACCACGATCCTGTCACATCCCTGACGAATGAATTGTATGCACTCTTCATGTGCCATCTGATGGCCGGATCGGAAGAGGCAGTGAAATACTCGAAACTTCTCCTTGAGGATGTGAAGAAAGCCCCGAAGGGCGAAGGACTCCATGTTCTCTGGATGCACATCATGCCGTTTTTGCAGGAGCCGGTGAAGGAAGTATTCAACTACAATCAGAAGATGCACATCCGCGCCTGCGATTTCATCGCCGATGGATTCCAGGAGATGCATCATGAGGATCCGTACGAGGCGATGGCGGAGAAGATGGTAAACTGCATCTATAACGGGAATGTGAACCAGAGGATCGAGGCCGCAAAGAACCTCGCAAAGGAGACGGATGTGGACGGCGCGATCCTGTTTGCCCATTGGGGATGCAAGGGAACGATCGGCGCGTCGAGCCTGATCAAGAGCTCCCTGGAGAAAGACGGACTGCCGACCATGATCCTCGACGGGGACGGATGCAATCCGGCCAACACCAGCGACGGTCAGGTTTCAACGAGACTTCAGGCATTCATTGAAATGCTGGAGAAGGCGAAAAGTGAGTAATCGATTCTGAATGAAACACACATTTGACAAGATCAGACAAGCAGCGAAAGAGGATTGCGAACATCCTTTGACTTGCAAAAACGAATTGATTACAAAAAGGAGAAAATTTCATGATACATTATGTCTGTAAATACACCCCGATCGAGCTGTTTGCGGGCTTCGGGGAAACATGCGCGGTCCTGGAGGAGATGCCGGAAAACTTCGAGATGTCGGACCAGATCGCCCATGCAAATCTCTGCGGATTCGGAAAATCCGTGATCCAGGCAGTTCTACAGGGAAAAGCGGATGAGCTTGTCATGGTGAACTGCTGTGACTCCATGCGCCGCGTGTACGATATCGCTGCGAGCACAGGAAAATGCAAATTTCTGTATATGCTGGATCTCCCGCATGACGACAATGAGTGCGAGAAGGAAAAGTTTGCGGCAGCGATCCGCCGCCTGAAAGAGGCGTATGAGAAGTATTCCGGGAAAACATTTGATAAAGCTGCATTTTTCCATTCTTTCGCGAAACTTCGCACAGAGACGAAACCATATATCGGCGTTCTCGGCGTGCGTGTCAGCGGTGTCCTGGAAGACATGATCCGGGAAAACATCCGGATGGATGTGGATAACCTCACCTGTACCGGAGGAAGACGGTTGACAGTGACTCCGGAGGAACTGGAAAAGATGGATGAGGACGCGATGTTCCTCGCCTATGCGGACGGACTTTTGGGGCAGATGCCGTGCTTCCGCATGAACCAGAGTTCAAGGAGAACAGCTCTCTATCTGGACCCGAATTTAAAGGGGATCATTTATCACACGATCAAATTCTGCGATTACTATGGATTTGAGTACGCGAGCATCAAGAAAAACATCAAAGTCCCGCTTTTGAAGATCGAGACGGACTTTACGAGCCAGAGTGCCGGACAGCTTCTGACGAGGATCCAGGCATTCTCGGAGACGATCGAAGGTTCGGAGGACATGGACCCGGGAAAAGGAATCAGCGAGGAGGCAAGAGAGAAGATGGCATCAGGAGTTTATTATGTAGCGGGAATTGACAGCGGATCCACAAGTACCGATGTTGTGATCCTGGATCAGGACGGAAAGATCAAGTCCACGATGATCATCCCGACCGGCGGCGGAGCGACCATGAGCGCGGAGAAGAGCCTGGAGCTGGCCGTGGAGAAAGCGGGAATTAAAAAGGAAGAGATCGTCCGCATTGATACGACAGGATACGGACGTGCCTACATCGACAGTGGTGACGACAGCATCACGGAGATCACCTGCCATGCGAAAGGCGCCCATTATCTGAATCCGAATGTCCGCACTGTCATCGACATCGGCGGACAGGACATCAAGGCGATCAGCATCGATGAGAACGGCGCGGTCAAGAACTTCCTGATGAACGATAAATGTGCGGCCGGAACGGGACGTTTCCTGGAGATGATGGCGAGAACACTGGGACTTTCCCTGGAGGAGATGAGCACGAGAGGTCTGAAATGGAAGAACAATGTGGTGATCTCCAGTATGTGTACCGTGTTCGCAGAGTCGGAGGTCGTATCGCTCGTGGCACAGAATAAAGATGTGGCAGATATCATTCACGGTCTGAATGTGTCCGTTGCGTCCAAGGTCGGTGCGCTGGCGGCCCGCCTCGGACAGAACAATCCTGGCGAGTACATGATGACCGGCGGCGTTGCGCAGAACCAGGGAATCGTTGAGGCACTGGAGGAGAAACTCGGCGCGAAACTCTATATCTGCGATGAGGCGCAGCTCTGCGGAGCACTCGGTGCGGCATTGTTTGCGTATGAGAAGTGCCAGGCTGCGAAGTAAGGAGAAAGAGTAAAAAATCCGTCATTCCGTCATGAAAACTAATTTCATGGCGGAATGGCGGATTTTGTCTCAGCCAGATAAGCTTTTTGTGGGAGTAGCTGCAAGCGCATCTCAGATGTAATTTATGAATGTGATAAATGGTCTGTGCGGATGCTCGTCCCCCGGAACAATGGATTTATCATTGGAATGTAATTCTTTTACCCGATCTTCTTATCTTCCTGAACCGGCTCGCATGTAACATCGATGCCGAGTTTCTTAAAGATATTTTTATCAACATTGGAGAGCATAACGGTCGTGTGGACCTGGCAGCCGCGGAGTTTCGGGAGCTGCTCTAACGCGATCCGGGCGTTGTCATCAGTAGCGGCACAGGTGGAGAGTGCGATCAGCACCTCGTCAGTGTGCAGTCTCGGGTTGACGCTGCCGAGATAGCGGACCTTTAACTCCTGGATCGGAGCGATGGACTCCGGGGAGATCAGGTCGATGGAGTGGTCGATCCCGCCGAGTTCTTTCACAGCGTTTAAGAGAACAGCTGCGGAAGCACCGAGGAGTTCCTTTGTCTTTCCGAGAACGATCTTTCCGTTCGGAAGCTCCATTGCAGCTGCCGGAGCGCCGGTTTTCTTCGCAAGTTCGATGGCAGCCGGAACAACCGGGCGGTCATTTGGGGAGATCTTTGCCTGCTTCATGATGAGCTCGATCTTGTATGCTTCGTTCTGGCAGGAATCGTCTTTTACGACTTTTTCAAGCGCCTGGTAGTAGCGGCGGATGATCTCCTGGCAGGAAGCCTCCCGGCACGCATCATCATCAAAGATGCAGAGTCCGGCCATGTTGACGCCCATATCGGTCGGGGACTTGTACGGGCATTCGCCGAAGATCCCTTCAAAGATCGCGCTCAGCACCGGATAGATCTCAACGTCACGGTTGTAGTTGACGGTAGTCTTTCCGTAAGCTTCCAGATGGAACGGATCGATCATGTTTACGTCGTTTAAGTCAGCGGTAGCGGCCTCGTAAGCTAAGTTTACCGGATGCTTTAACGGGAGGTTCCAGATCGGGAAAGTCTCGAATTTTGCGTATCCGGCCTTTACTCCGCGTTTGTTTTCATGGTAGAGCTGGGAAAGGCAGGTTGCCATCTTTCCGCTTCCCGGTCCCGGAGCTGTGACAACGACGAGCGGACGTGTTGTCTCGACATAATCGTTCTTTCCGTAACCTTCATCGCTGACGATGAGCGGGATATTGCTCGGGTAGCCGTCAATCTCGTAGTGGCGGTAAACCTTAAGACCGAGCTTTTCCAGTTTGTGTTTGAACTGCTGGATCGCCGGTGTGTCAACGTAGCGGGTGATCACGACGCTGCTGACATAGAGTCCGCGGTCGGTGAATACTCGGATCAGGCGCAGCACGTCGAGGTCGTATGTAATGCCCAGATCGTAGCGCACTTTGTTCTTTGTGATATCAGCGGCGTTGATCGCGATGACGATCTCCGCCTGGTCAGCGAGCTGCATCAGCATGCGGAGTTTGCTGTCCGGTTCAAAACCCGGAAGCACGCGGGATGCATGGTAATCATCATACAGCTTGCCGCCGAACTCCAGATATAATTTATCGCCGAATTTGCTGATTCTCTCACGGATATGGTCAGACTGCATGGCGAGGTATTTATCGTTATCGAAACCCTGCTTAATCATTTGTTCTCTTCTCCTCTTAATCATGATAAATGAAAAGATCCGGTTCAGGGCATTCCTGAAAGACATCCGGGCGGACAAAGCCGTCATGGGGTGGACGTCTGGATCGGTTTCATATTGTTTTATCGTACCCGTCTATCTATTATCCACCAAAAACATCATTTTGAACAGTAGTTTTTTAATTTTTCTTTTCAAAATCCATATACTTATGCTATGATGATGATAACTATGGGAGAAGAACAGGAAGGACAAATATGAAAAAAATGCTATTTGCGTTCTCCATGGCGGGGATCCTGCTGTTATCAGCATGCGGAAGACCGGCAGCGGAGGAGACAGAGGCGGCAGAGACAACAGCGGAAGCGGAGCGTGCGCAGGAGACCAGCGGTGTCCTGGTGATCGAGGATGCCGGAGAAGATAAGAACAAAACAATCTCCGTGCGGATCGTGGATTCCTCGAACCCGGCGCTTCCCGGGCGTGAGGCGAAGAAAGTCCGCGGCATCTACATCACAGGTCCTGTGGCCGGAAATGAGGAAGTCTTAAACGGAGTTCTGGACGGCGCCCTGGCGGCTGGGATCAACGCGGTGGTCATCGACTTTAAGGAGGACCAGGGGAGGATCACATGCCCGGTGAGCGCTGCGACCGTGAATGAGATCGGTGCCAGCATTCCTTACGTCCGTGATATGAAAAGCCTGATCGAAAGCCTGAAGGAACGGGATCTCTATGTGATCGCGAGAGTTGCGGCTTTCCGGGATTCTTACCTTGCGGAGAAGAAGCCGGAGTGGAGTCTGACACTGCCGGACGGAAGTCTGTACCGGGATCGCCAGGGGATGGCCTGGGTGGATCCGTATCGCCACGAAGTCTGGGATTATCTTCTGGAAGTTGGGAATGAGGCGAAGGAACTTGGCTTTGATGAGGTCCAGTTCGATTATCTGAGATTCCCGAATGAGGCATCGGCCGGACAGGTTGTCTACGATGATGCGGTGATCCGGGGACGTTCCAAGACGGATACGATCCTGGAGTGTGCCAATTATTTATATGAAAATCTCGCATCCCAGGGACTTTTCGTGTCGGCGGATGTGTTCGGCACGATCATCGGGAGCGGAGTGGATTCCAGCGCTGTCGGCCAGGATTATACGGAGATGGCGAAGATCCTCGATTATATCTGTCCGATGATCTATCCGTCCCACTACAGCTCCGGAAACTTCGGGCTGGAGCATCCGGACATGGAACCTTATAAGACGATCTTCGGAGCGCTCCAGAAGTCCGGAAAAGTCCTGCTCGACGCGTCGAGAGCCGATAACCATGAGAGCCGCCAGGCGATTGTGCGCCCGTGGCTTCAGGACTTTACGGCGACATACCTCGGAGAGGGCAATTATATCACCTACGGGGCCGCTGAGGTCGCAGAGGAAGTCCGCGCCGTGCAGGATGCCGGATATGAGGAATGGATGCTGTGGAGCGCTGCGAATAAATACCACTTAGAGGGACTTTCTGCGGACGGAAGTAGCGCGGCTGCGGCGGAAGTTTCGACAGAAACTTCTGAAGAAGGCGAGACAGCGGGTGAAGATGCAGACGGGACTTCTGAGGCTGAGTCCGCGGCAGAAACCGCGCAGCAATAGAAAAGTATGCTATTGTACACGGGCAGAAATTTCCTAAACTGAAAATTCTGCAACATACAGCAGAAATCGAAAAATATAGTCACAAAACTTTATGTCTGGACCGGCCGGCGTCTGAAAAACGCCTGTCGGCCTGACAGAGCAGAGAGTAAAGTCATAGAACCTTATGCCAAAGGAGACACCGTCCTGAAAGGACCGGCCGGACCCGGCAGAATGGAGAACAAAAAATGGAACAGATTCGTAAAACACCAGTGCCGGGAGAATTCTACCGGCACTTTAAAAATAAGTTATACCAGATCATTGCGGTCGCAACCCACTCGGAGACCGGGGAGGAGATGGTCGTCTACCAGGCTCTGTACGGGGATTTCAAGGTGTGGGTGCGCCCGTTATCGATGTTTTTAGAGGAGGTCGACCGGGAGAAATACCCGGATGCGGCCCAGAAATACAGGTTTGAGAGAGTACGTCTCGTGAAACCGAAAGATGCAGGTCAGTCCGGAACGAAATCAGCTCCTGAAAATGCCCAGCCGGAAAAAAATGATGCGAAAACCATTGATCAGGACGCAAAAAATCCGGCAGCGAAACAGTCAGCAGCGGCCAGCGAAAGCAGGAACGTGCAGATGACAGCCGGACAGGCGCCGGAGGAAGAACTGACGGTCAGCCAGGATCTTCTGGACTTCTTTGATGCGATGGACGAGAAGAATTACGACCGGATGCTGGAATGTCTGACGAAGCTTTCCGCGCATGCGACCCGGAAGGAACTCGATGACATCTGTCTGGTCCTGGACATCAATCCGCCGGCTGGCTGTGATGATAGCTTGTCTCAGATCATGTTCATCAAGCGCCACCTGGCGATGATCAGAAAGTTTGACGGGGAGAGATTGCGTTGACAGAAAAGGAAAATTCTTATGAGCGCCCGACCTTTAATATAGAAGAAGAGCTGAAAAAACTCCCAGCATCGCCGGGAGTTTATCTCATGCATGATAAGCACGATGAGATCATATATGTAGGAAAAGCGATCAGCTTAAAGAACCGTGTGCGCCAGTATTTCCAGAGCAGCCGCAACAAGACTGCGAAGATCGAAAAGATGGTCTCGAGGATCGCCCGGTTTGAGTACATCATCACAGATTCGGAGCTGGAGGCACTCGTTCTGGAGTGCAACCTGATCAAGGAACACAGACCTCGTTATAATACGATGTTAAAGGATGACAAGACGTATCCTTATATCAAGGTCACGACGGACGAGCCGTTCCCGAGAGTCCTGTTCTCCAGAACGATGAAGAAGGACAAATGCCGGTATTTCGGACCGTACACCAGCGCCGGGGCGGTAAAGGACACAATCGATCTGATCCACAAGCTCTGGAAGATCCGGACATGCAGCAGGAACCTTCCGAAAGATATCGGAAAGGACCGCCCGTGTCTGAATTACCACATTAAACAGTGCTCGGCACCCTGCCAGGGCTATATCTCCGAGGCAGAATATAAAAAGTCCGTCTCCGAGGTCATCGAGTTCCTGGACGGAAAATATACGCCGGTCTTGACGATGCTGGAGGAGAAGATGATGGCGGCCTCCGATGCGATGGAGTATGAGCAGGCCATCGAGTACCGGGAACTCTTAAACAGTGTGAAGCAGGTCGCCCAGAAGCAGAAGATCACGAGCCAGAGCATGGAGGACCGCGATGTGATCGCCATGGCGCGGGATGAGGCGGATGCGGTGGTCCAGGTATTCTTTGTCCGCGACGGAAAGATGATCGGACGGGAACATTTCCGTGTCTCCGCGTCCACGGCGGACAATAATTACCAGATCATCGGAAGCTTCGTAAAGCAGTTCTACGCGGGAACTCCGTTTATCCCGAGAGAGATCTGGGTTCAGGAAAAGTTCCCGGAGATGGACCTGATCGCGGAATGGCTCACGAAGCGCCGCGGGCAGGCGGTAAAATTCCTGGTCCCGAAAAAAGGGCAGAAAGAGCGCCTGGTGGAGCTTGCGGAGAAGAACGCGAAGCTTGTGCTCGATCAGGATAAAGATAAGATCAAGCGGGAGGAGCTCCGGACCATCGGCGCCATGAACCAGGTGGGCGAGTGGCTGGGACTTGGAAAAGTCCGCCGGATGGAGGCCTACGATATCTCCAACATCAGCGGGTTTGAGTCGGTCGGCTCGATGGTGGTCTTTGAGGATGGAAGACCGAAGCGGAATGACTACCGGAAATTTAAGATCAGGACGGTCCAGGGCCCGAACGATTACGCGTCCATGGAGGAGGTCCTGACGCGCCGGTTTACCCACGGGATGGAGGAGCTGGAAGAAGAAAGGAAGAACCGGGAAGACGGAGAGGAAGCACTGGACGGAAGATTCGGAAGCTTTACGAGATTCCCGGATCTGATCCTCATGGACGGCGGACGCGGACAGGTGAATATCGCACTGAAGGTCCTCGATGAGCTGCGGCTCGATATCCCGGTCTGCGGCATGGTAAAGGACGACAACCACCGGACGAGAGGTCTCTACTATAATAATGTGGAGATCCCGATCGACCGCCATTCCGAGGGATTCAAGCTTGTGACGAGGATCCAGGATGAGGCCCACCGGTTTGCGATCGAATATCACAGGAGTCTGCGAAGCAAAGCGCAGGTCCATTCGATCCTGGATGATATTGAAGGGATCGGTCCGGCGAGAAGAAAGGCGCTGATGCGGAGATTTAAGTCACTGGAAGCGGTGCGGGACGCCTCCCTGGAGGAACTTGAGAGTACAGAGGGAATGAATAAGCGCGCGGCGGAGAGTGTGTATACGTATTTCCGTGAAAAAGACCGTATGCCTCAGATCTCAGAGTAGATGAAAATTTCGTGCCCCCAAAACTGTATCATACGGAATTTTCAGTTCAGAAAATTCCTACCCGTGAGAAGTAACAATTTCGTGACATTCTGCCCGTGATATGATAGGATGAAGATAACTGTGCGCAGAGAGAAAAAGACTGAAGAGAAGTGTTCAAAGTCAGCACGATGCGAAGCCGTCAGACTCTGCGGGACTGCCGGTTTGGAGTTGAAACAGGAACAAAAAGAACAATCGCAGGTTATGTATGTCAGCAGACAGATACAGAAAGGAGAACTTCATCATGTACGGAGTTACCATAGCCGAATTAATAGAAAAAATGGATTTCAAAAACCTGACACCGGAGCTGGATTCCGAAAAGATCGTCGTTTCCCACCCGGATGTCAATCGTCCGGCGCTTCAGCTCACCGGATTTTACGCGCATTTTGACAACGAGCGCGTGCAGATGATCGGAAATGTGGAGATCGCATATCTCTCCGGACTTTCCAGAGAGCGCAGGATTGCGATGTATGACAAGCTGATCTCCAGCAAGATCCCGTGCCTCGTATTTTGCAGAAATCAGATTCCGGAGCCGGAGGTTACAGAACTCTGCAGCCACTACGGTGTTCCATGTCTTCTCTCCTCGAAACCGACATCCGACACGATGGCGGAGGTCATCCGCTGGTTAAAGGCAAAGCTTGCTCCGTGCATCAGTATCCACGGAGTTCTTGTCGATGTATTCGGCGAAGGCGTCCTGATCACAGGTGAGAGCGGGATCGGTAAGAGTGAGGCGGCTCTGGAGCTGATCAAACGAGGTCACCGTCTCGTCAGCGACGACGTGGTGGAGATCCGCAAGGTCAGCGACGAGACACTTGTCGGCTCTGCCCCGGATATCACAAGATACCTGATCGAGGTGCGCGGGATCGGCATCATCGATGTAAAGACCCTGTTTGGCGTCGAGAGCGTCAAGGACACCCAGTCCATCGACATGGTTATCAAACTCGAAGAGTGGGATAAGAATAAGGAATATGACCGCCTCGGTCTTGAAGACCAGTACACGGAATTCCTTGGAAATAAAGTGATCTGCCACAACATTCCGGTCCGTCCGGGACGTAATCTGGCAGTGATCGTAGAGTCCGCAGCGGTCAACTACCGTCAGAAAAAGATGGGATACAATGCGGCCCAGGAACTCTACAACCGCGTGCAGGCGAACATCGCGAAACGCAGCGAATGATCGCACAGCCTGCTCTGGATAAAAGTGCAGGTGGAATTATATAAGAAGGAGAAACATTCATGGAAATCAGAACAAATGAGCCGATGGCGCGGCACACATCGTTCCGCGTCGGCGGCCCGGCAGACCGGTTCATGATTCCGGAATCAGAGGGAGAACTCCGCGAGGCAGTTCTGGACTGTAAAGCGTCCGGAAAGCCGTGGTACATGGTCGGAAACGGGAGCAATCTCCTCGTGGGAGATAAAGGCTTTCGAGGCACGATCATCAGCACGGAGCGGCTTACGGAGCTGGAGGTTTATAAAAACGAAAACAGTATCATCGCCGGAGCCGGTGTGATGCTCTCAAAGCTTGCGAACACGGCGGCGAGAGAGAAGCTTACCGGTCTGGAATTTGCGGCGGGCATTCCCGGGACCGTCGGCGGCGCAGTCATGATGAACGCGGGTGCATATGGTTCCGAGATGAAGAACGTGCTCTTGTGGGCGGACGTGATGGACCGGTACGGGACGGTAAAGCGGCTGAAGAATGAAGAGCTGGAGCTCGGATACAGAACGAGTGCGCTGGAGCGCCGTGGTCTCTTCGCAGTGCGCGCAGCGTTTAGCCTGACAACGGGGGATCCGGACGCGATCCGGGCGAAGATGGAAGAACTCGCGGCAAAGCGAAAAGAAAAACAGCCGTTAGAGTATCCGAGTGCCGGAAGCACCTTTAAGCGCCCGGAGGGATATTTTGCCGGAAAGCTGATCGAGGATGCCGGATTGAAGGGATTTTCTGTCGGAGGCGCAGCAGTTTCCGAAAAACACGCAGGTTTCGTGATCAATAAGGATCATGGAACGGCGGCGGATATCCTGGAACTCTGCAATGAGGTGAAACGACGGGTGAAGGAAAATTCCGGCGTGGATCTGGAGATGGAAGTAAAATTATTAGGGGATTTCTAGGAGAGTTTACGGGCAGGAGTTTTCCGAATGGAAAATCCTGCGGGATATAGTTGCGTTCGCAGATTCTGTGTACAGCAGCTTTCTAAGAATACAGGGAGGAAGATCTCGTTGAGACTTGTAATCGTGACCGGAATGTCGGGAGCCGGAAAGACAACGGCATTAAAAACACTGGAAGACATGGGATTTTACTGTGCCGACAACCTGCCGGTCCTTCTGATCGAAAAATTTGCGGAGCTGGTCATGAACGGACAGAGCGAAAAACAGGATATCGCCCTCGGGGTAGACGTGCGCAGCGGTGAGGAACTGCCGTATCTTGAGACGATCATCCGGAAATGGAGAGAGAACAAATATCCGTTCTCGATCCTGTTTCTGGACTCCTCCGATGAAGTCCTGATCAAGCGTTTTAAGGAGACGAGACGGAGCCATCCGCTCTCAAGGACGGGGCGCGTGGAAAAAGGGATCGAGCTGGAGCGGGAAAAACTCGCTTTCCTGAAAAAAGCGGCCGACCAGGTCATCGACACCAGCAGACTTCTGACAAAGGAGCTGCGCCATGAGCTGGAGAATCTTTACCGGGGAAACGACGGACACAGCAGCATGTTTATCACGGTCCTGAGCTTCGGCTTCAAATACGGGATCCCGGCGGACGCGGACCTCGTGTTTGATGTGCGGTTCCTCCCGAATCCTTACTATGTGGAAGAACTGCGGTTTCACACGGGAACAGAAAAAGCGGTGCAGGACTATGTGATGCAGGGCGGCACCGGGGAAGAATTCCTGAAGAAACTGAATGACCTTCTGGAATTTGTGATCCCGAAGTATGAACAGGAAGGAAAAACGCAGCTTGTGATCGCGATCGGGTGCACCGGCGGACGTCATCGTTCGGTGACGATCGCAGGAGAAGTATTTAAGCGTCTGACGGAGTCCGGGCGGTATGAGATCCGGCTGGAACACAGAGACGCGGGGAAGGATGGAGGAAAGTAGTCATGTCTTTCTCTTCCAGGATCAAGGAAGAACTTTCCAGGCATATGAGCGCAGCAAGGCACTGCCAGATCGCTGAGATCGCAGCGATCTTAAGTCTTTGCGGTCGGATCCAGATCTCCGGAGACGATCATTACAGCATCAAGATCCATACAGAAAATGTGACGGTTGCCAGAAAGTGCTTTACATTATTGAGAAAAACATTTAATATAGAAACTGACATTTCTATACGGAGGAACGCGCATCTTGGGAAAAACAGGATCTATTCAGTCTGTGTCAAACAGCATGAGGACGCGCTCCGTGTATTGAAAGCCACAAAACTTCTATCGGAAGACGGGGAGATTGGGGAGAATATTTCTGTGGTGGGAAATGTGGTCGTCCAGAACCCCTGCTGCCGCAGGGCATTTTTGCGCGGCGCTTTTCTCGCATCAGGATCGATCAGTGATCCGGAGAAGTTTTACCATTTTGAGATCGTCTGCGCGACAGAGCCCAAAGCGCGCCAGATCCAGTCCATTATGGCGACGTTTGATATCGATGCAAAAATTGTCATCCGCAAACGCTACTATGTGGTATATATTAAAGAGGGAAGCCAGATCGTAGATATCCTGAATGTGATGGAAGCCCATCTGTCACTGATGGAGCTGGAGAACATCCGCATTTTAAAAGAAATGCGCGGAAATGTAAACCGCCAGGTCAACTGCGAGACGGCAAATATTAACAAGACAGTGTCTGCTGCCGTGAAACAGATCGAGGATATCGAATTTATCCGCGACACGGTGGGATTTGAAAGTCTCCCGGATGGTCTTGCGCAGATCGCGCGGGCAAGACTTCTGAAACCTGAGGCGACACTGAAGGAACTGGGCGAAGACCTGGAACCGCCGGTTGGAAAATCCGGTGTCAATCACCGCCTGAGAAAGCTTGGTGAGATGGCGGAAAAATTGCGGGACCAGGGGACAGATAGCTGAATGGAAATTGGTTACTTCCATTCTTTTGTGCAATTGAGGAGGATTATTATGACAAAACGTACGGTGACCATTGAACTTGCTTCTGGTCTGGAGGCTCGTCCGATCGCAATGTTAGTACAGCTTGCGAGCAGCTACGAGAGCACGATCTACGTCCAGAGCGATAACAAAAAGATCAATGCGAAGAGCATTATGGGCATGATGACCCTTGATCTTCCGGTCGGCGAGCAGGTGATCGTGACAGCGGACGGAGTGGACGAAGAAAAAGCAGTAAACGATATTGAAAAATATCTGAGTAATAACTAAGGAATAAGTCCGTGAAGAGATATATTCAAACAACGGGACTGCCGCCTTTCGGGGCGGCGGTCTTTTTCTGATAAATGAGAAAGAAACGGAGGAGACAGATGGCATTTACACACTTGCACGTCCATACAGAGTACAGTCTTCTGGACGGATCCAGTAAAATCGGAGAGCTGGCGGCCCGGGCGAAGGAACTCGGCATGGACAGCATGGCGATCACCGATCACGGTGTCATGTACGGTGTGATCGATTTTTACCGTGCGGCCCGCGCGGCGGGGATCAAACCGATCATCGGCTGCGAGGTGTACGTCTCCCCCGGATCGAGATTTGACCGGGAGACCGTTCACGGTGAGGACCGGTATTACCATCTGGTCCTTCTTGCGGAAAACAATACCGGTTACCAGAACCTGATGAAGATCGTCTCCAAAGGCTTTGTGGACGGCTTCTACTACAAACCGAGGATTGATGAGGAGGTCATGCGGGAGTATCACGAGGGGATCATCGCGCTGAGCGCCTGCCTGGCCGGTGAAGTTCCGAGATATCTGGAAAAAGGACTCTACGAGGAGGCGAAGGAGGCGGCAAAGCGCCACCTGGAGATCTTCGGTGAGGGAAACTATTTCCTGGAACTCCAGGACCACGGTATCCCGCTGCAGCGCCAGGTCAACCAGGGGATCATGCGCCTCTCAAAAGAACTGAACATCCCGTTAGTGGCGACAAACGACTGCCACTATATCAACGCCGATGACTGGGAGGCCCACGACATCCTGCTCTGCATCCAGACGGGAAAGAAAGTCTCCGATGAGAACCGTATGCGCTACGAGGGCGGACAGTACTATGTAAAATCCGAGGAGGAGATGCGGCAGCTCTTCCCGTATGCCCCGGAAGCGATCGAGAACACCCATAAGATCGCGGAACGCTGCAACGTGGAGATCGAGTTCGGCGTCACAAAACTGCCGCGGTTTGATGTGCCGGATGGATACGATTCCTGGGGCTATTTAAACCACCTCTGCGATGAAGGATTTGCACTGCGCTACCCGGATGATGACGGGACACTCCGCGCGCGCCTCGACTATGAACTCGGAACCATCAAGAGCATGGGATATGTGGACTACTTCCTGATCGTGTGGGACTTCATCAACTTCGCGAAATCCCACGGGATCGCGGTGGGACCGGGACGAGGTTCCGCGGCGGGAAGTATCGTGGCATACTGCTTAAAGATCACGGATATCGATCCGATCCGCTACCAGCTCCTTTTTGAGCGTTTCTTAAACCCGGAACGAGTCTCCATGCCTGATATCGACGTGGACTTCTGCTACGAGCGCCGTCAGGAAGTCATCGACTATGTCGTGGAAAAGTACGGAAAAGACCAGGTGGCTCAGATCGTGACCTTCGGTACCCTGGCGGCCCGCGGTGTGATCCGCGATGTGGGCCGTGTCATGGACCTTCCGTACAGCCTGTGTGACCAGGTGTCGAAGATGGTGCCGGCAGAACTCAACATCACGCTCGATCTGGCGCTGCAGAAGAATCCGGAGCTGAAGACGCTCTATGAGTCGGATGAGCAGGTGAAAAAGCTCATCGATATGAGTAAGCGGCTGGAAGGACTCCCGCGCCACACCTCGATGCACGCGGCTGGCGTCGTGATCTCAAGGACCTCCATCGATGAGTACGTCCCGTTATCGCGAGGCGCTGACGGAACGATCGTGACCCAGTTTACAATGACGACGCTGGAAGAACTGGGACTTTTAAAGATGGACTTCCTGGGACTGCGCACGCTCACCGTGATCCAGGATGCTGTGAAGATGATCGAGAAAGACTATGGTGTGAAAATTGATCTGGAACACATCGATTATGATGATAAAAAAGTCATGGATTCTCTCGGGACCGGAAAGAACGAGGGCGTGTTCCAGCTGGAAAGCGGCGGCTTCAAGACCTTCATGAAGGAACTGAAGCCGACAACACTGGAAGATATCATCGCCGGAATCTCCCTCTACCGTCCGGGTCCAATGGATTTCATCCCGAAGTATTTAAAGGGAAAAAATGACCCGGCATCCATCACCTACACCTGCCCGCAGCTGGAGCCGATCTTAAAGCCGACCTACGGCTGTATCGTCTACCAGGAGCAGGTTATGCAGATCGTAAGGGACCTGGCCGGATATACGCTCGGTCGAAGTGACCTTGTGCGCCGTGCCATGTCGAAGAAAAAAGCGGCAGTCATGGCGAAGGAGCGCCAGAACTTCGTCTACGGAAACGCCGAGGAGGGCGTAAAGGGCTGTATCGCGAACGGCATCGATGAGAAGACAGCGAACCAGATCTACGATGACATGACGGACTTCGCGAAATACGCCTTCAATAAGTCCCATGCAGCAGCTTACGCGGTGGTCGCTTATCAGACGGCATTTTTGAAATTCTACTATCCGAAGGAATTTATGGCAGCGCTCATGACCTCCGTGATGGACAACACGACGAAGGTCTCCGAGTATATCCTTGCCTGCCGGAACATGGGAATTCCGATCCTGCCGCCGGATATCAACGAGGGATACAGCGGGTTCTCCGTATCGGGGAACGGCATCCGCTATGGCCTCTCCGCGATCAAGAGCGTGGGGCGCGCCGTTGTGGACGTGATCATTGCCGAGCGTGAGAATGGAGGACTTTTTAAGAGTCTTGACGATTTTGTGTCGAGAATGTCGAACAAGGAAGTCAATAAGAGAACACTTGAGAGCTTCATAAAATCGGGTGCGCTGGATACGCTTCCGGGAACGAGAAAACAGAAGCTCATCGTCTCCGGTGACCTGCTGGAGAGCAAAGCCAGGGAGAAAAAGACGGTCATGGAAGGTCAGCTGAGCTTCTTTGATCTCGCTACGGAGGAAGAAAAGGACAATTTCCAGATCACATTCCCGAACGTGGGAGAGTACGACAAGCAGACGCTGTTAGCCTTCGAAAAAGAGACGATAGGCATCTATGTCAGCGGCCATCCGATGGAAGAGTACCGGGAACTCTGGGAGAAAAATGTGACGGCAAAAACCTCCGATTTTGTCGTTGACGAGGATGGAAAGACCGTTGTGGAGGATAATTCCAATGTGGTCATCGGCGGAATGATCACGTCAAAAAAGGTAAAGACTACAAAGACAAACCAGATCATGGCATTCATCACGATCGAGGATCTTGTGGGCACAGTGGAAGTCCTCGTGTTTCCGAAGATCTACGAGAAGAACCGTCCGTCATTTACCGAGGAAAACAAGGTATTTGTCCGCGGCCGGGCATCCATCGGCGACGATCCGGTCGGAAAGCTCATCTGCGAGGAAGTGATCCCGTTTACGGACATCCCGAATGAACTCTGGCTCCAGTTTGAGAACCAGGCATTCTACGAGAGCCATATCGATGATGTCATGGCGGCACTCCGGGATTCCGATGGAAAAGACAGAGTGATCATGTATCTGAAGGAAGAGCGGAAGATGCGGAGACTTTCCGAAAACTGGGCAGTTCTTGCAGGGTCGGATCTCCTCGGCCGCCTGTACCGGATTCTTGGTGAAAAAAATGTCAAGGTTGTGCAAAAGGTCATTGAAAAGAAGGGGAAAGTGTATTAAAATATGTACGTATATGGCGAATGATCGACAGAATCTTTTTTGGAGGAAAACCAGTATGGCAAAGAAAGAAGTCAGAACGATCGGAGTATTGACCAGCGGCGGCGATGCCCCTGGAATGAATGCGGCAATTCGTGCGGTTGTAAGAACCGCTATCAATAAAGGACTGAAGGTAAAGGGGATCATGCGTGGTTACGCCGGACTCCTTCAGGAAGAAATCGTAGATATGGACAGTGTGAGCGTTGCGGATACGATCAACCGCGGCGGTACGATCCTCTACACGGCCCGCTGTGAGGAATTCACGACCGAGGAAGGTCAGAAGCGCGGCGCCGAAGTCTGCAGAAAACATGGAATTGACGGGATCGTCGTGATCGGAGGAGACGGTTCCTTCCGCGGTGCCGGAAAGCTTTCCGCCCTCGGGATCAACACCATCGGTCTTCCGGGAACGATCGACCTCGATATTGCCTGTACCGACTATACGATCGGTTTCGACACCGCGGTGAATACGGCGATGGAAGCGATCGATAAAGTCCGTGATACATCCACATCCCATGAACGATGCAGTATCATCGAGGTTATGGGAAGAAATGCCGGATATATCGCTCTCTGGTGCGGTATTGCAAACGGTGCGGAGGATATTCTTCTTCCGGAGCGCTATGACGGAAACGAGCAGTACCTGATCAACCGGATCATCGAGAACAGAAAGCGCGGCAAAAAACACCACATTATCATCAACGCTGAGGGAATCGGACACTCCACTTCCATGGCGAGAAGGATCGAAGCGGCAACCGGGATTGAGACGAGAGCTACGATCATCGGACATATCCAGAGAGGCGGAACCCCGACCTGTAAGGACCGTGTGTACGCATCGATCATGGGAGCCCGCGCGGCGGAGCTTCTCGCGGAAGGAAAGAGCAACCGGATCGTTGCCTACAAAGACGGAAAATTTGTAGATTTCGATATCCAGGAAGCGTTAAATATGAAGAAAGACATCCCGGAGGAGCAGTACGAGGTGAGCAAACTTCTCGTGCGCTGATCACTGCGGGAGATGACTGCCGGCTGCGGGATTCAGGCGGCAGCAGTAAAGGAGCAGGAACATGAGTATCAGAGAGGACGAAAAGATCGCCCCGCACTGTGAGTTTATTCATGTCCACGACAAGGTGGTAAAACAGGTGATGGACGTGATGCCGGAAGGCGAGGAACTCCAGAATCTTGCGGAATTTTTCCGGATCTTCGGAGATTCCACGAGGATCAGGATCCTGTATGCGCTCAGCCAGTCGGAGTTATGTGTGTGTGACATCGCAAGTCTTCTCGGAATGGGACAGTCCGCGATCTCCCACCAGCTTCGGATCCTGAAACAGATGCGCCTTGTCAAGTTCCGCAGGGAAGGAAAGAGTGTTCTCTACTCTCTTGCGGACGGTCACATCCAGACGATCCTCGCGCAGGGTATGGAGCACATAGGAGAATAAGATATGAAATTCACAAAGATGCAGGGCATCGGAAATGATTATGTATATGTAAACTGTTTTGAAGAGACAGTGGAAGATCCCTGTGAGACGGCAAAGATGGTCAGCGACCGTCACTTCGGGATCGGTTCAGATGGTCTGATCCTGATCAAACCGTCAGATGTAGCGGACTGCCAGATGGATATGTATAATCTGGACGGATCCCGTGGTGCCATGTGCGGAAACGGGATCCGCTGTGTAGGAAAATATGCCTATGATCACGGGATCGTAGATAAACCGGAGATCGACGTGGAGACTCCGTCCGGGATCAAGCACCTGTCCATGAAAGTAAAGGATGGAAAGGTGGAACTTGTGACGGTGGATATGGGACGTCCGGTTCCGACGTCTGAAATCGGAGAACCGATCACGGTCGACGGAAAAGAGTACCGCTTTACCGGAGTTTCCATGGGAAATCCGCATGCGGTAGTATTTATGGACGGGATCAAGGATCTGGAGATCGAAAAGATCGGTCCGTCCTTTGAGAGTCATGAGAGATTCCCGGACCGCACCAATACAGAATTTGTGGAGGTTGTGGACCGCGGACATGTCAATATGCGTGTCTGGGAGCGCGGCTCCGGAGAGACTCTGGCATGCGGAACAGGTGCATGTGCGACTGTGGTCGCGTGCATCTTAAATGGTCTTACCGATGACGAAGTCCGCGTGACTCTGCTCGGCGGCGATCTTCTGATCCGCTGGGACAGAGAAAAAGACACGGTATTTATGGCAGGACCGGCAGCGGAAGTATTTCACGGAGAGATCTGAGTACGCTCGTGCCTGCAAAGACGCGCACGGTAAGCGCGGATAAAACACGAACCCAGTAATTGACCGGTGGTCATATACCGCAGCAACGCGGAGCCGCTGGGCGGTTATCTGTATATAGAGAAGAAGTTCCGGACATGTGACACAATACAAAAACCTGAAAACCGGGACAAAGGAGAGAATTATGGATCATATTGATCGCGAAATTCTGCAGATCCTGCAGCACAATGCGAGAGCATCCCTGAAAATGATCGCGGAGAAGACGTTTCTTTCTTCCCCTGCGGTTTCGGCGCGAATTGAAAAACTGGAGAAAGATGGGATCATCACGTCCTACCAGGCACAGATCGACCCGATGAAACTCGGATATCACATCCTTGCGTTCATCAACCTCAATGTGCTTCCGGAGGATAAGCAGAAATTCTATCACTATGCGGAAGGGATCCCAAATATTCTGGAATGCAGCAGCGTGACGGGAGAATTTTCTGTGATCATGAAAGTTGCTTTTGAGAGTACGATGCAGCTTGACAGCTTCCTTGGTCAGCTCCAGAAATTCGGAAAGACTAGCACACAGGTGGTATTCGCCACCCACGTAGGTCCGAGAGGCGTGCAAGTACAGGAATAGGAATACATACGAAACATGAAAAGGACATCTGAACGAGAGATACGATGGGTATTTCTGGTTCAGATGTCCTTTTTAGTCTTCTTATAAAACCGCGACCAATGCCGCCACGATCGGAATCGAGATCAGGGACAACAGTGTGGAGATGCAGATCCCCCTCGACACGAGGGTCACATCCCGGTTGTATTCCATACAGAGCATGGACACGTTTCCGGCGATCGGGCAGCCGGAGAGGATCGTAGAGATCTCTAAAAGTATGCGGTCCCTGATAAAGAATCTCAGAACGAGGAAGGTGATCACCGGGAGAACGAGAAGCTTCAGGAAGGAGAAGAGGTACAGCTCCCGGTCAGTAAATACAGTGGAAAATCTGACTCCGGCCAGGGTGGATCCGATGACGATCATCGCTAACGGTGTTGTTGTGGCGCCCACAGTGGAAAACAGGCTGACTGCATGCTGCGGGAGATGGATATCTAAAAGATAAATGCCGATCGCAAGGAACGCGGACAGGATTCCGGGGGAGAGAAGCTTTTTGACGCTGAAATGTCTGTTTTTTGCGTCATCCCGTGATAACAGATAGACTCCATAACTGAACAGACTCAGGTTAAACGTCATCATGAAGATCGAAACATGCAGCACATACTCTCCGCCATAGAGCGTAGAGATGATCGGGATCCCCATGAATCCAAGATTGCTGTAATTTAACATCAGCTCATAGGTCGGATCCCAGCAGATGATCTTCTGGATAAAATGGCAGACCACATGGGCCACCAGGAAGATGGAGACCGCTGCAATAAAGATCGGCAGCATCTCCTGATCATGGGGCATGTCTGATCCGGTAACCGCGTTTAAGATCGTTGCAGGCAGGGAGATATTGACGATAAAACGGGAGACCTTCGACTCAAAGGTCTTATCGATCACGCCGAAGCGATTGGCGAGATAACCGGTGAGCATTAAGAGAAAGAGACTTATCATCTGGTTGAATACGATTAGCATAGTAATGAGATCCTTTCGTGAGATTGCCAGAAAAAGTTTTAAGACATGGATGGCGCAGGTCTGGTAATTTATGAATATGATATCATAAATGTATGAAAAAGGGAGAATAATTTTGGCAAAGCAGAACAGTGTCATTATTGATCCGGGACATGGCGGAAGTGATCCGGGAGCGGTATATGGGAACAGACGGGAGAAAGACGATACGCTGGCATTGGCCTATGATATCGGAAATGCTCTGGAACAGCGCGGAATCCGGGTGGAGTACACGAGGATCGGTGATATATACAACAGTCCATATGAGAAGGCGGAAATCGGGAACAGGTCTGCGGCAGATTTGTTTTTATCCATTCACCGGAATGCCATGCCGGTGCCGGGAACAGGTTCCGGGACGATGAGTCTGATCTTCGGGAGGGGCGGCGATGCAGAGACGTTTGCGAGGAATATCAATAAGGAACTTGCAAAGACAGGCTGGAAAGACTTGGGGATCAGCGAGCGGCCAAATCTCGTAGTCCTCAGGGACACGGCGTTTCCGGCGGTTCTCGTGGAGGTTGGATTTATCGATAATGAGAACGACAATGATTTCTTCGATGCAAATATGAGACAGACCGCAGATGCGATCGCGGATGGAATCGTGCGGACGTTTGCGGAGCAGGAAAAGCAGACGTCAGATGTGGAGGAACCGGGATTCTATATGGTGCAGACCGGCATCTACCGGGTGCGGACCAACGCGGAAAGGGAGATGGAACGGCTGAAAGCTCAGGGATTCCCTGCGTTCATGACTTTTAAGGATGGATTTTACTATGTCCGCGCAGGGGCATTCCGGAACATGGAAAACGCTGTGCGGCAGGAGCAGGAGCTTCGAAAGCTAGGATATCCGACATTACTTGTTAAAACTTGAAAAACACTGAAAACATCGCAAAAAAGACTTAAAATTCCTGCGGAGATATGTTAAAATACAGATAGAATAAAAAGTATTCCCGCGTTTTTTTAGGTACAACTGCCGAAAGGCAGAAGGGGAAGAAGGAGGCATCTATGGCTGAGAATAAAAAATTTGTGATCACGGTCGGAAGACAGTACGGAAGCGGCGGAGCGGAGATGGCGAAGCGTCTCGGTGAGCGTCTTGGGCTCCATGTTTACGATAAGGAGATCTTAAAGATGACTTCCGAGGAGAGCGGAATCCGCGAGAGTTATTTCCACCTGGCGGATGAAAAGGCCGGAAATAAGTTGTTATACCGGATCATCCATTCCCTGATCCCGGAGAATGGAACCCCGTCATTGGGTTCTGACCTGATCTCTTCCGATAACCTGTTCCGGTTTCAGTCATCGGTCATCCGAAAACTGGCGCAGGAGGAATCCTGCATTATTATCGGTCGGTGCGCCGACTATGTTCTCGACGGGACGGAAAATCTTGTCCGGATCTTCGTGTACGCAGAGATCGAGGAGAGGATCAACAAGGTCCGTGAAAAGGGATATTTCCCGGAGGAAGATATCTTAAAGAATATCAAACGGATCGACCGGGAACGCCGTGATTACTACCGTTATTATACCGGAAAGAGCTGGGAGAATCTGGAAAACTATGATCTGATGATCAATACCACAAAACTTTCCTACGATGAGATGGTGGAGTGCGTGATCGACTATCTGAAAATGCGCGGACTTATTGCAAAATAGAGGGAAATACGATAGAATATAGGCGGCTTGATCGTAGGCCGCCTTTTTCTTTTCTGTGCCATGTATCTGCAGGGAACTGCCGGTGGCGGGTTCTGCAGGTAATCATGCGTTGGAGATAAACGGTTGAAAAATTGCTCCGGAAATGAGAAAAGGGCAGACATTTGAAAAAGCAGGATCCACAGGCGGAATTGTTTGATACGGAGCTTTCGAATTGGAAAATCTGATTTGTGGAATGTAACAGGAGAGGAACAATAAATGAAGATCACACGCCCGATCCGCGCCGTCCTTTTTGATATGGACGGTGTCATGGTAGACAGTGAATTTGTATATATGAAATACCTGCTGGAGTTTGCAAAAGAAAAGAACCCGGCGGTGACAATGGAAGACATCAACCAGATGGTAGGCCGCAGCAGACAGGATAGCTGGACTGTGATGGAACGGGCCGTGAATAACGGTGAGACCTGGGAAACACTGATCAAGGAGTGGGCCGAAAGAGACATTTACAGCCGGATCGATTACCGGAAGATCTTCCGCCCGGAGATGAAGACCACAGTGCAGGAATTAAAGCGCCGCGGCTATACAGTCGCACTGGTATCCTCCACAGGTCCGAAGCTGATCTCGAGGATCGTGGAGGAGGTGGGCATGCGCCCGGAATTTGACCTCATCGTCAGTGGAAAGCAGTTTAAACAGAGCAAACCGAATCCGGAGATCTATCACTATACAGCGGATACTCTGGGAATCCGTGAGGACGAGTGCTTTGTTGTGGAGGATTCTACCGTGGGCATCGAGGCGGCATACCGCGCCGGAATGTCGATCGCAGGCCTTAAAGATGACCGGTTCGGATTCGACCAGAGTAAGGCGGATTATCATATCGATTCAATATCTGATATTTTAAAATACCTGTAAGTTTCGCGAAACAACTAAGCTTTAAAAAGACTGGACAGGTAATATAACAATATAAAAATCACACTATATGACAGGAAACGGAGCAAACATATATCATGGCAGAAAACAACAATAAACAGGAAAACATCATCCTCTGCGGCGCAAACTCATACCAGCAGAAATATTACTTCAACGAAAAATTCAAACTTCTCCCGGAAAACATCAAAAAGGAACTTCAGATCATGTGCGTTCTCTTTACTGAGGATGTGGGCGGCATTCTCTTTCTGGAATTCACCCCGGAAGGAAACCTCGAGTTCCGTGTGGAAGCGGAGGACCAGGACTATCTCTTCGATGAGATCGGAAGTGGTCTTAAGATCCGCCAGTACCAGAGAGAAAAAAAAGAACTCTTAGAATCTTTGGAGTTATTCTACCGCGTGGTATTTCTCGGCGGCAAGCTGGAAGACCAGCTGGAAAAAGAAGGAGAATAACACCGGTATCGGAGGAAGCGGTATGAGAAGAACAGGCTGGAAACGCATACGAAACAAAATGAGCCGCTGTGCAGGATATGTTTATAAGGGAAAAGCGAGGAAAACGATGATGGCGGCAGCGATCGGAATTGGAGGTGCTGTACTTTTGAGTCTTACAGACTTCGGAACAGCAGGGATGACTGCCTATGCTTTCAACATTGGTCCGGGCATGGAGGATCACGATATCATATATTATCAGGAGCAGCCGGAAAACAACCCGGCCTACAACAACGGCTGGACTTCCAATGTCGGCCCCGGAGCGTCCGGTTCCAATCCGGGCGGCGGTCTTGGCAGCGAGAAAGATTACGTGTACTCGAAAGGCCCGGGAAACGAGGCGGCACAGCAGTACGCAAAAACAGAAAACAGCACGATCTACATCCACAATACCTACCGCGGTGGCAGCTGGAGACAGCGGGCTGACGGGAAATGGGCCTTATATAAGCCGGACGGAAATCCGGTCTCGAGTCAGTGGGGCTATGTAGATGGAAAGATATATCTGCTGGATATGTATGGAATCATGCAGACCGGCTGGCAGAATGTCAATGGAAACTGGTACTATTTAAACAGCAAAGGAGCTATGCAGACGGGCTGGCTCTTGAAAGAAGGAAAATATTATTTCCTAAACACGGACGGAACGATGGCATACGGATGGGTCAACTCTCAGGGCAGCTGGTATTACTTCCAGAAACCAGACGGAGACATGTTAACCAACGCTTATGCGCCGGACGGACGGTACGTAAACGCAGAGGGAGTTTTGATTCAATGACGTTAAAAATCGGAAATGTGGAACTTGAAAACAATGTGATCCTCGCCCCGATGGCGGGCGTGACGGATATGCCCTACCGGATCCTCTGCAGGGAGCAGGGAGCGGGTCTGGTGTGCATGGAGATGGTGAGCGCGAAGGCGATCCTCTACAAGAATAAAAATACGCAGGAGCTCTTAAAGGTAGATGAGCGGGAACGTCCCGTGTCCCTGCAGCTTTTTGGCTCTGATCCGGATATCGTAGCGGATATCGCGGCGAGTTTGGAGGATGGTCCATACGATATTTTCGATATCAACATGGGCTGCCCGGTGCCGAAGATCGTAAAGAACGGCGAAGGCTCTGCCCTTATGAGAAATCCGAAGCTGGTGGAGGAAATCCTCACGAAACTCGTGAAAGCGGTGAAAAAGCCGGTGACTGTGAAATTCCGCAAGGGCTTTGACGATACCTGCATCAACGCCGTGGAGATTGCAAAGATCGCCGAGAGTGCCGGTGTGGCGGCGGTGGCTGTCCATGGTAGAACGAGAGAGCAGTATTACTCTGGAAAAGCTGACTGGAATATCATCCGCGAGGTCAAAAAAGCTGTGAAGATCCCGGTGATCGGAAACGGAGATGTCTTTACACCGCAGGATGCGAAGCGCCTGGTGGAGGAGACGGGCTGTGACGGGATCATGGTGGCCCGGGGTGCGAAGGGAAATCCGTGGATCTTTAAGCAGATCACCCACTATCTCGAAACGGGCGAGCTTCTCCCGAGACCTTCCGTGGAGGAGCTGAAAGCCATGATCCTGCGCCATGGGAAGATGATGATGGAATTTAAGGGTGAGCTCGCGGGAATGCGGGAGATGCGGAAGCACGTCGCCTGGTACACCGCCGGGTATCCGAATTCTGCGGCATTAAGAAATGAGATCAATTCGGTTGCGACACTGGAGGAGCTGACGGAGTTGATCGGGACGAGACTATAAAATCCTACTAAAGAAATTTCAACCTGTTTACATGACATACGGACAATAAAGCAGGTGTCATCACAGCAAATTTTGAAAGAACAAAGAAAATCCGGATCTGGTTCCTCAGAAGATACCAGATCCGGATTTTGTGGTTTTGAGTGTTTAAAGAGTCATACGGTGTGCGCGGTTGTTTGTCTCGGCGTTTGCAACAAGACGGAACGCGGAAGCTTTTGATTGTTCAAGGTGGTAGATGAGCTGCTCTTTTGCTTTTTCCCAGTCACCCTTCAGGCACGGTTCTACGATCGCCATGTGCTCCTTGAAAGTTGCCTCCAGACGGAAATTCGAAACATTTCCGGTCATGTACCGGAAACGCTCATTCTGCGTCTGGATCGTATCATAGCTTCTGTTAATAAATTCATTCGGGCAGGCGGACATGATCAACGCATGGAAGCGATAATCGAGATCATAGAAGGAATCCTTGTCCCGATAGATTTCTTTGTTAGGATCCCATTTCTTGAAAATATCATAGAATTCATTCAAAGCGGAGACGGAAAGATTTGCTCCGTAATGGGTCAGGACATACGGCTCATACATCATGCGGACTTCAAAGATCATATCAATGTCATTTAAGGTAAGAGGACGAACGAGGATTCCGCATTTCGGGCGAATTTCCAGAAGACCTTCCTGCTCGAGACGTCCAAGCGCGTCCCGCACCGGGGTACGGCTCAGAGATAATTCAGTGGTAAGCTGTTCTTCATTCAAAAAAGTACCCGGCGCATACTGACATGTCACGATTTTATTTCGGATTGTATTGTATGCAAGGGTTTTCAGATTTATTTTAGGCATAATGGACTCCAGTCTTTTTCTTCTCAATAAAAAATATATAGACTCATACTAACACAAAACAAAATCGTTTTCAAGCAGATGTCGACGGTTTTTGCTAAAAACGTCAATTGGCGTTTTGCACAAGCCCAAAAGCTCGATTTTGTTGAAAAAGTCAAAAGTGGTGCAAATTTCTTAACACTTATTGACATTGGTGTAAAAAGTATTATAATCTGTTGTATACAACAAAGAATACAACAAATTTGATTTTGAAAAATTATATAGAAGGCAAAAATCGTAAAATTAAGGAGGAAACAACGATGAAAGCAATGTATATTGACGCACCGGGTCAGGTTTCTATTAAAGATGTAGAGATGCCGGTAAGAAAAGAAGGAGAAGTTTTATTAAAGATCCTTTACGGTGGAATCTGCGGAAGCGATCTTGGTTCCTACCGTGGAACATTCGCATATTTTGATTACCCGAGAATCCCGGGTCACGAGTTCTCCGCTGAGGTTATCGAGGCAGATGAGAACAACGCGTATGGCATCAAGCCGGGAATGATCGTAACCTGCAACCCGTACTTCAACTGCGGACACTGCTATTCCTGCGAGCACGGAATCGTAAACGCATGTATGGACAACCAGACAATGGGATGTCAGAGAGACGGTGCTTTCCAGGAGTACATCACAATGCCGATCGAGCGTGTGTATGACGGTAAGGGAATGGACGCTAAGACACTTGCAGCAATCGAGCCGTTCTGCATCAGCTACCATGGTGTGAGCCGTGCAAACGTAAAAGAGGGAGACAAAGTTCTCGTAGTCGGCGCCGGTACCATCGGTGTTCTCGCAGCGATTGCAGCAAAAGCGAAGGGCGCTACCGTTTACATCTCCGATGTATCCGCAGGTAAGCTTGAGATGGCGAAGGACTTTGGTGTTGACGGAACCTTATTAAATGATTCTCCGGAAAACTTCGAGAAAGGTGTTGCTGAGATCACAAACGGCAACGGCTTTGATGTAACGATCGAGGCAGTTGGTCTTCCGTCCACATTCCAGAACTGTATCGATGCCTGCTGCTTCGGTGGACGCATGGTTCTGATCGGAGTCGGCAAGAAGAACCTTGACTTCAACTTCACACTGATCCAGAAGAAGGAATTAAATGTCTTCGGTTCCAGAAACGCATTAAAGAAGGATTTCTTAGAGCTGATCGATATCGTGAACGCAGGCAAGGCACCGCTCCACAAGATCATCACAAATACATATGCGTTTGATGATGCTGCAAAGGCATTCGATGACTTTGCGCACAACCCGGGCAATATGTTAAAGGTTGTATTTGATTTTTCCAAGATTTCCAAATAATCAAAAATCATGAAGCTTTCCCCGGGAAACGGGGTGCGAGGTCTTCTGCCTGATGGGGATCGGGCAGAGGACCGAATAAATGTTTTTAAAACAAAAAACGGAGGGAAACATTATGAAACTCAAAAAAGTTATGGCATTAACCATGGCAGGTGCTATGGCAGCAACAACACTTACCGCTTGCGGAAGCGGTTCTTCCACAACAGAGACAACAAAGGCAGCTGAGACAACAGCAGCCGCAGCAGCAGATACTACAGCAGCTGCAGCAGCAGATAACGGTTCTTCCGATGCTGAGACAGTTCTTCAGGTCGCTTTCGAGAACTCCATTTCCGAGCCGGTTGGACAGGGCTGGGAGAAAGCTCAGGAGATCATCAAAGAAAAATCCGGCGGCAAGATGGCAATCGAGATCTACCCGGATTCCCAGCTTGGTGATAAGTCTTCCTTAATCGACTCCATGCTTCTCGGCGAGAATGTCTGCACACTTGCAGACGGTGCTTTCTACGCTGACTACGGTGTACCGGATTTCGGTATCGTATTCGGACCGTTCCTGTTCGATTCCTGGGATCAGGTTTGGAAACTGGTTGATTCCGACTGGTACAAAGAGCAGTGTGACAAGCTTGAAGAAAAAGGCTTAAAGATCATCGCTTCCAACTGGATCTACGGTGAGAGACATACTCTTACAAACGTTCCGGTCAACACAGTTGATGACTTAAAGGGATTAAAGATTCGTGTTCCGTCCAACGAGATCCAGTCCAAGGGCTTCGATGTACTTGGCGCAACATCCACAGGTATGGCACTTGGTGATGTTTATCAGGCTCTTCAGACAAAGACTATCGACGGTGCTGAGAACCCGCTTGCAACTCTGTACGGCAGAAAGCTTCACGAGGTTGCTAAATACTTAATCCTTGACGGACATGTAAAGAACTTCACAACATGGGTTGTATCCGCTGACTGGTTCAACAGCCTTCCGGAAGAGCAGCAGACATGGTTACTTGAGACAGCAGAAGAAGCTGGTGAGTACAACAACGAAGTACAGCAGGATGCTGACGCTGAGTACCTTCAGAAGATGAAAGACGAAGGCGTAACTGTTGTTGAGCCGTCTGAGGAAGTTCTTGCCGGATTCAAGGAGAAAGCACAGCCGTTCTATGAGATGGGTGCTGACTTTGGCTGGAGCGATGGCCTCTATGACACAGTTAAAAAGGCTATGGGTGCTGAATAATCCATTTTGCAGTAAATGCATAAAGTAGCTGTTCCCGGCGGATCTGTCCGCCGGGACAGTTTCCCTGATAGGAGTCTGAAAATCTATGGAGAAGAAAGAAAATAAAGCTTCAGCGATCCTGATGAACATTGACATCGTTGTCGCTTCCATTATTCTTGCGATCCTGATCGTCCTGACATTCCTCGGCGTTGTATGGAGATATATCTTCAACGCACCATTTACATGGCTTGAGGAGGTTCAGACCTCATGTATGGTCTGGATTGTATTTGCAGGCGCAGGTGCAGCATTCCGCTCCGGCAACCATGTTGCGATCGAGATGATCGTCGACCTGATGCCGAAGAGCATGCAGAAGATCATGGAAATCCTGATTTCCATCGTAGTTGTAGTTGTAATCGGATATCTGTTCATGCAGAGCATCGGTTTCATCCAGGTGTTCGTAAAGAGCGGACGTTCCACCAGTATGTTAAAAATTCCGTATTCCTGGGTATACGGTATCGCGATCGTATCCTATTTTGATATGATCATCAGCTATTTCTACGCCCTGTTCCACGGCGTAAAATCTGAGGCAAAGGAGGCAGCAAGCAGCAATGAGTAATGTGTTGATGTTATCTGCAATTGCGATGCTGGTCCTTCTTTTCTTAAAGGTTCCGGTATTTATCGCCGTCCTCGGCGGTTCCATGGTCTATTTCGTGATGAACCCGGGAATCAATACCGTTATCTTTGCCCAGCAGGCAATCATTGGTACTGAGAAAATTTCCCTTATGGCGATCCCGTTCTTCGTTTGTGCCGGTATCTTCATGAACTACACCGGTGTTACAAAGAGAATCATGGATTTCTGTGAGGTTGTAACAGGACGTCTTCCTGGCGGTCTCGCACAGGTAAACGTACTTTTATCCACCGTTATGGGCGGACTTTCCGGATCCAACATCGCCGATGCAGCGATGGAGTCCAAAATGATGGTTCCGGAGATGACAAAGAAGGGCTTCTCTCTGGAGTTTTCCAGTGTTGTAACAGCCGCTTCCTCCATGATCACACCGCTGATCCCACCGGGAATCGCAATGATCCTTTACGGATGTATCGCAAACGTTTCCATCGGTAAGCTGTTTATTTCCGGTCTTGGTGTCGGAGGTCTCCTCTGCGTTTCCATGATGATCCTTGTAGGCGTTGTCTCCAAGAAACGTGGATATGGTATCTTAACAACAGAGAAATTAACCTGGTCCAAGTTCTGGACCGCTTTAAAACCAGCAATTCTGCCGTTACTCCTCCCGATCATCATCATCGGCGGCGTTCGTATCGGTATCTTCACAGCTACCGAGGCCGGAGCAGTTGCAATTCTTTACGCTGCATTTCTGGGAATTATCTACCATGAGATGCACGTCAAGGATATGATTCAGGGCTTAAAGGAGACTGTCTGCACGACAGCTTCCATCATGCTCATCGTATCCGCTGCGTCCGTATTCTCCTGGATCCTCACAAAAGAGAGAATCCCGCAGGCGCTGACAGCATGGATGCTTGCAAACATCCACAGCAAATATGTATTCCTGATCGTTGTAAACATCTTCTTACTGATCGTAGGTATGTTCATCGAAGGTAACGCTTCCATGATCATTCTGGTTCCGCTTCTTGCGCCGATCGCTGCACAGTACGGAATCAACGAGATCCAGTTCGCAATGATCTACATCTTCAATAACGCCATCGGCGCATTATCACCGCCTATGGGAACCCTGATGTTCGTAACCTGCTCTATTACAAAGTGTAAGACCGCGGCATTCATCAAAGAAGCAGTACCGTTCTACATTCTGCTTGTGATCAACCTGATGCTCCTTACCTGGGTCGAGCCGTTTACCACATTCCTTGTAAATCTGTTCTATTAGGGTAAACTTGCTGCCAGATGGGGATCGGTATGATGCCCCGTCTGGCAGTTTTGATTTATATACTATGAATTCTTTTATATGAAGAAAGGAAATTATTATGGAACGCTTAAATTATGATGTTCTCAAAAAATCTGGTTATGATGGATATGTATTAAAAGACGCACCGGAGAAAGTTCTTCAGTTCGGTGAGGGAAACTTCCTTCGTGCTTTCGTAGATTACTGGTTCGACCTTGCAAATGAGAAGGCAGGCTGGAACGGAAAGTGCTGCCTGGTACAGCCGATCGCTCCAGGTCTTGCAAAGATGATCAACGAGCAGGAAGGTCTCTACACACTGTACCTTCGCGGAAGCGAGAACGGACAGAAGGTAGACGCTAAGAGAGTGATCTCCAGCGTAAACCGCTGCTTAAATCCGTATGAGAAAGAGGATTACGAGAAGATGATGGAGGTTGCTGCAAGCGACGACCTTGAGATCATCGTTTCCAACACAACAGAGGCCGGTATCCAGTATGATCCGTCCTGCAAACAGGATGACTGCCCGCCGTCCAGCTTCCCGGCAAAATTAACTCAGGTTCTCTATCATCGTTACAAAGCAGGAAAGAAAGGTATCATCATGCTTGCCTGCGAGCTGATCGACAACAACGGTAAAGAGCTCTTAAAGTGCGTAAACCAGTACATTGAGCAGTGGGGACTTGAGGACGGATTCAAGAAGTACGTAAATGAAGACTGCACATTCTGCGGTTCCTTGGTAGACCGTATCGTTCCGGGCCGTATCAAAGACGCAAACGAAGTTGCTGAGCTTGAGCAGAAGAACGGCTACGCTGACCCGCTTACAGATGTCGGCGAGGTATTCGGTGTCTGGGTCATCGAGGGCGATGAGAAGTTAAACGACATTCTTCCGTTCAAGAAAGCAGGACTTCTTGACAAAGTATTCGTAACACCGGATATGAGCCCGTACAAGAAGAGAAAAGTTAGAATCTTAAACGGCGCTCACACAGGTTTCGTACTCGGCGCTTACCTTGCAGGCGAGAACATCGTTCGTGACTGTATGCATGACGAGGTCATCAAGGGCTTCATGAACAAGATGCTCTACGATGAGGTTATCCCGACACTTCCGCTTGACAAGAACGACTTAATGCAGTTCGCATCCGCAGTACAGGATCGTTTCAACAACCCGTTCGTTGACCATGAGTTAATGAGCATCTCCTTAAACTCCACATCTAAGTGGAAAGCAAGAAACATGCCGTCCTTCCTTGAGTACATCAAAGAGACCGGTAAGCTTCCGGAGTGCCTGACCATGTCCTTAGCGGCTTATATCGCATTCTACAGCAATGACATCCAGGCTCTGACAGACGCAGGTCTTGTTTGCAAGCGTCCGGCCGGCAACGAGTACACCGTAAGCGATGACAGATGGGCACTTGAGTTCTACTATGCGCACAAGGATGACTCCGCAGAGGCTCTTGTAAATGCAGTTCTCACTAACGAGAAGATGTGGGATCAGGATCTCACAAAGATCGCTGGTCTTGAGGAGAAGGTTGTCGCTGACCTTAAGAAGATTCGCACGGAAGGAGCAAAGGCTGCATTTGCAAGCTGCCTTTAATTAACATATGAAAGTAATTCAGATTTCCAGACTGGATAACGTAGCGGTCGCTCTTCACCCGATCAAAAAGGGTGAGGAGGTCACTGCAGGCGGCATCACAGTCACAGCGCTTGAGGACATCCCACAGGGCCACAAGATCGCGTTAAAACCGATCAAGAACGGTGAGAATATCATTAAATACGGCTTTGCCATCGGTCACGCGACAGCAGACGCAGAGGCCGGTGCATGGATGCACACCCACAACGTGAAGACAAATCTGGAAGGAGAGATGGAGTATACCTATACTCCGTCCCTCGACTTCCCGGAAAAAGTAGAGCCGGAGACCTTTATGGGATTCCGCAGAAAAGACGGCCGTGCGGCGATCCGCAATGAGATCTGGATCATCCCGACCGTAGGCTGTGTCAATGATATCGCAAAGAAAATGGTTCGCGACAATCAGGATCTTGTGAAAGGCACCATCGACGGACTCTATACATTCCCGCATCCGTTCGGCTGCAGCCAGACAGGCGCAGATCATGCACAGACAAGAAAGCTTCTTGCAGCCCTTGTCCGTCATCCGAACGCAGCCGCTGTTCTCGTATTAGGACTTGGCTGTGAGAACCTGACCCACGAGCAGTTCCTGGAAGAGCTTGGCGATTACGACCATGATCGTGTAAAATTCCTGACCTGTCAGGAAGTGGATGATGAGTTTGAGGCAGGAAGAAAGCTTCTCGAGGAATGTTCCGCATACGCGGCGCAGTTTGAGAGAGAGCCGATCCCGGTCAGTGAGCTTGTTGTCGGCATGAAGTGCGGAGGCTCCGACGGACTTTCCGGCATCACCGCAAACCCGACTGTCGGACGTTTCAGTGATATGATGGCAGCCAGAGGCGGTTCTACTGTGCTTACAGAGGTTCCGGAGATGTTCGGAGCGGAAGGTTTCTTAATGAACCGCTGTGTAAATAAAGAAGTATTCGACAAAGCCGTCAACATGATCAACGGCTTCAAGAACTACTTCATCAGCCACCACGAGGTCGTATACGACAACCCGAGCCCAGGAAACAAGCAGGGCGGTATCACCACCCTTGAGGATAAATCCTGCGGATGTGTCCAGAAGGGCGGTACAGCCCCGATCATGGACGTTATCGGCTACGGTGATCCTGTTGTCACAAAGGGACTTAATATGCTTTACGGACCGGGCAATGATCTGGTATCTGCAACAGCCATGACGGCTGCCGGAGCGCACATGATCCTGTTCACAACAGGTCGCGGAACACCGTTTGGTGCACCGGCTCCGACCTTAAAACTGGCGACAAACAGCCAGCTTGCGGAGAGAAAGAAAGGCTGGATCGACTTCGATGCCGGTCCGATCGCTGACGGCGAGACCATTGATGATGCTGCGAAGAGACTTCTGCAGCTTGTGATCGAGGTTGCCGGCGGAAAACAGACAAAAGCCGAGGAGAAAGGTTTCCGCGAGATCTCCATTTTTAAAGACGGTGTTGTGCTGTAATAACAGCTTCACAATTTTTTATGTTTCCCTTATAGAGACACCTGTTTCTGGTCAGAGATGACCGGAGGCGGGTGTCTTTTGTAATATAGGAAATCCCGAGGAATTCATTTTACGGAGCATCCGAAAAAGCCGTTTGCGGCAGGTTTTGTGGGCGTCCGCGTGGGATCGTCCTATAGTGACATACTCCCTCCACTTAGCTAACGCTTGAAGTGGGGGCTTCTCGTTCGATTGCCCTATTGGGCAAAGCATAGGCGAGCTATCCCCGTGTGTCCCACGGTTCTGTTATTACGAGCGGGACTGTTTCGTATCTACGCAGTCCCGAACAAAATCTACGTTTTGGGGGGAAATCAGGAAATTTTTCTTTCTGTATCAAGTTCAACTCCCGATATTCTCAATCCTTCCCTGCATATATTGATAGCTGCATTCTCATCACGGTTCATCTGATTTCCACAGGTGCAGCTATAGATACGATCTTCCAGTTTCAACTCCTTTTTGAGTTTTCCGCAACGGCTGCAGATTTTTGAACTGGGATACCACTTATCAATACGAACCAGTTTCTTACCGGCACGTGCTAATTTGTAGGAAAGAAAATCAGTAAACATACCCCATCCATTGTCATGAACACTCTTTCCAAACCTTGAATTCTGGCTCATTTCTTTCATATTTAAAGATTCTATGCACACAAGATCATAAAAATTGGTTATCTTTCTGGATTCCTTGTGCAGATAATCTTTCCGCTGACGTGCGATATGAGCATGGAGTCTGGCTATTTTCTTTTCCTGTTTCATGTAACGGCTGCTCCCCATTTTGCAATGACTCAGCCTGCGCTGCTCCCTTGCCAGTTTTTCCTGAGATTTTCGGAAAAAATGAGGATAATCTGCATGAGTTCCATTGGAATCTACATACAATTCTCTCATGGAAAAATCAAGTCCGATTGCGGTTTTTACTGACCTGATTTCCTGTTCCGCTTCTTCTGCCGCATACAGTAATGATACATAATACTTGTCATCTGCTTCCTGGCTG
>OBWK01000114.1_pt1 | contig 61443 bp, 62 predicted proteins | sample 1495251 | NCBI WGS metagenome assembly OBWK01 (sample SAMEA2580065, study PRJEB22360) | human gut metagenome | biome: human gut; feature: human-associated habitat; material: faeces | place: Denmark | collected 2008/2010 | reverse complement strand
GCCGGATCCTGTGCTATGTTCTTTTTGCGGTTGTTTTCGGCGGCGTTGCGGCGGTAAGCTTTGTGGTATCCCTTCCGACAGCAAAAAAAATCCTGGGAAAAGACCAGCCGGCAACATCCGCGCCGATCACGATCGAGCGCGACCAGGATCCGTCCGGCGAACCGACACCGGTGGAGACGATGGCGGAGACCACAGGAGAGGGGATCCGCTCGGAAGACCTGAAGGACGAGGTGGAAAAGATCGTTGGGGATGCCATGGAAAAGTTCCCCTGGACGACGAAAAACCTGACCGAGTTCAACGATGCGTTCCGGAACATCTACCTGGAATCAGAAAAAAGCATCGTGACAGTCTCGGCGGTGAAAAACGATGTGGACTGGTTTGACAACCCTATCGAGACGACGGGACAGTACGCCGGGATCATTATCGCGGTAAACCCAAGCGAAGCGCTGATCTTAACAGAACAGAGCGCAGTGGCGGGAGCTGATTCCCTGCGTGTGACCTTCGGGGATGGATCAATAGCGGCAGTGGAATTAAAATCCCAGGATTCAACAGCCGGGATGGCGGTTGTCAGTGCGAAGATCGCTGATATTGAAGAACAGACGGTAAACTGGATGAAGGCGGTGGAGCTTGGAAATTCCTATTCCGTCCGCACCGGGGACATGGTCCTCGCAGTGGGAAGTCCGTCCGGACATGTCCATTCCGTCAAACAGGGACTGATCTCCTATGTGGCGAAAGGTGTCCAGGCAGTGGACGGTCAGACCCGTATCCTGTATACAGAATTTGAGAGTCATGCGGATGAGGGAACATTCCTTATAAATCTTTCCGGTCAGCTTGTGGGTTGGGCGACGTCCATTTATCAGGCCGGGGACAACACACAGGCGGAAGATAGGACGATGGCAATGCCGATCTCGGAGTACAAGGGCGTGCTCCAGAAACTCACAAACGGACAGTCCGCTCCGTATTTTGGAATCCGCGGCCAGGATGTGACCTCCGCGATGATGGAGAGCGGGATCCCGAGCGGTGTGTATATTACAGATTCCATTGCAGATGGGCCGGCTTATAATGTGGGAATCCAGAACGGGGATATCCTGACAAAGTTTGATGATCTGGAGATCCAGACGATCCGGGACTTCCAGAACCGGCTGGAGGAGACAAAGACCGGGGATACCGTGAAAGTTACAGTAAAACGGAAGTCTATTGATGAATATAAAGAAATAGAGTATCAGGTAACGATCGGAGCCAGGTAAATATACCTGGCTCAGCGATTGTGTGAGAAGTATGACCGATCAGAAAAGGAGAAATTATGAGATTTATTGAAACATTCCGGGAAGGAAATCACATTTCGGATGTATATCTGTGCAAAACAAAACAGATCGCACTTACAAAAAATGGAAAAGAGTACGGCTCTCTTGTACTTCAGGATAAGACGGGAACCGTTGACGCGAAGATCTGGGAGCTGAGTTCTCCGGGGATCAATGAGTTTTCCGCTCTGGATTATGTATATGTCGATGCGGATGTGACCCTGTTCCAGGGACAGAACCAGTTAAACGTAAAGAGGATCCGCAAGGCAGACGAAGGTGAGTACCATCCGGCAGATTATCTTCCGGTGACGACGAAGGATATCCCTGCGATGCAGCATGAACTGATTCAGTACATTACGACGATCAAAAATGAATATCTGAGAAAACTTGCATCCGGTTATTTTAATGATCCGGAATTTATGAAGGCATTTTCCTTCCACTCAGCGGCAAAGAGTGTTCACCACGGTTTTGTAGGCGGACTTTTAGAGCATACGTTAAGTGTCGTGAAGATGTGCGACTATTTCAGCAAACAGTATCCGCTGATCAACCGCGATCTTCTTCTGACAGCAGCGATGTTCCATGATATCGGAAAGACAAAGGAACTTTCTGCATTCCCGGCCAATGATTATACGGATGACGGACAGCTTCTCGGACATATCATCATTGGTTCCCAGATGGTAAAGGAACGGATCGATGCGATGCCGGGATTCCCGAAAAAACTGGAGAGTGAGTTGATCCACTGCATTCTTGCCCACCATGGCGAGCTGGAATACGGTTCCCCGAAGAAACCGGCGCTGATAGAGGCGATGGCGCTGAACCTTGCGGACAATGCGGACGCGAGAATGGAGACGATGACAGAGGTGTTAAGAGGAGCCGGTGACAACATGGGATGGCTCGGTTATAACCGCTTCATGGAGACAAATGTTCGCCGTACGAGCGAAGAATAGAAGATAGAGAATAGAGAATAGAGAATAGAGAGAACCTGCCGTTATGCACTGAAAAAGATGCAGACGGCAGGTTTTGTAAGTTGTAGAAAAATTGGTCCGTCCAATTCGATAAATCGTGCAAAATTTCACTGTGAATTTGCTGGAGACGGACACATAAGAAAGTATGTCCGCCATACAAAGACTTATGTGCGCTGGAAAGCGATAAGAACGTGCAAAGATAAAAAAGAAGCGGTTGACAAAATCAATTTTCTGACTAAAATGATTGTTGTTCATATTCAAATGCGATGAACGGGACAGGACTTTCAATCGAAATCTTATTCAGAGAACTGCCGGATGGTGCGAGGCAGGTAAGAAGGGTGGAAGTTATCACCTGCAAGCAGTCGGGGTGAACAAAACGTTTTAGTAATCCCGGACGGAAACCTCACCGTTAAAAGGGGACCGATTCATCTGAAGGTACTGCAGATACTTGAGGAGGATGGGACTGAGAGGCCGGTTTTCCGGCAACAGAAGTGGTAACGCGGAGAATGTTAGATCCTTCGTCTTCTAAGGGAGCGATCCCTGTGGAGACGAGGGATTTTTTGTTTTGTACGTAGATTCCACAGCGATTTCTGCCGTATTTTCAGGATCGTTTGAATATGGATGGACTACAGGGACCGGAACTTGCGACATTCCGGTATGACAAAATGAATTTACAAAGGAGCGAAATGACATGAACACATTAGTAATCGTTCTCATCGCAGCTGTGTGTCTGTTATGCGGATATATGGTATACGGACGCTGGCTGGCAAAGACCTGGGGCATCGACCCGAAGGCAAAAACACCTGCCTACACACATGAAGATGGACAGGACTATGTACCGACAAACGGCTGGATCGTTTTCTCACACCAGTTTTCTTCTATCGCAGGTGCCGGTCCTGTAACGGGTGCTATCCAGGCGGCTGCATTCGGCTGGGTTCCGGTTCTTCTCTGGATCCTTGTCGGCGGTATTTTCTTCGGAGCTGTCACAGACTTCGGAGCTCTTTACGCAAGTGTAAAGAACGAAGGTAAGTCCATGGGACTTCTGATCGAAAAGTACATCGGTAAGACAGGTAAGAGATTATTCCTGATCTTCTGCTGGCTCTTCACTTTGATCGTAATCGCTGCTTTCGCAGATATGGTTGCAGGCACATTCAACGCTTACACCGTTAAGGACGGCGTTACAGAGCTTGCGGCAGCAGCCCAGACAAACGGAGCTGCAGGTTCCATCTCCATCGCATTCATCGTATTTGCAATGTTCTTCGGCGTTCTTCAGAAGAAGCTCAACCTGGAAGGAAAGAGCGAGTTCTTTGTAGGACTTGCCTGCACAGTTGCATCTCTTGCGATCGGTATGGCATTTCCGTTAATTGGCGGTAAGGACGCATGGACAGGATTCACATTTGCGTATATCTTCTTTGCATCTGTTCTTCCGATGTGGCTCTTAAAGCAGCCGCGTGACTACATGACAACATTCATGTTTGCAGGAATGATCCTCGGCGCTGTTGTCGGTATTGTTGTTGCGCATCCGAACATGAACCTTCCGATGTACACAGGCTTCACAAATGAGAAGCTTGGAAACATGTTCCCAATCCTTTTCGTAACCGTAGCCTGCGGAGCCGTTTCCGGTTTCCACAGCCTCGTTTCCTCCGGTACTTCCTCCAAGACCATCGAGAACGAGAAGGATATGTTAAAAGTTGGTTACGGCGCTATGGTTCTTGAGAGCCTCTTAGCTGTACTTGCACTCTGCGTAGCAGGTGCCGCTGCAGCCGCTGACGGTACTGCTGCTGTAGGAACTCCGTTCCAGATCTTCTCATCCGGCGTTGCCGGACTTCTTGAGATGTTCGGTCTTCCGATCTACATTGCACAGTGCTTTATGACCATGTGTGTATCCGCGCTTGCCCTTACAAGCCTTGATGCGGTGGCACGTATCGGACGCATGTCCTTCCAGGAGCTCTTCTCCATAGACGATATGGAGAACGCAGAGGGCTGGAGAAAATTCCTCTGCAACAAGTATGTATCTACGATCATTACACTCGCATTCGGCTACATCCTTACAAGAGTTGGCTACTCCAACATCTGGCCGTTATTCGGAAGTGCAAACCAGTTGTTAAGCGCTCTGGTTCTGATCACTCTCTGCGTATTCTTAAAGGTAACAGGAAGACAGAACAAGACCCTGATCGTACCATGCGTGATCATGCTCTGCGTAACCTTCACAGCCCTGGTTCAGAGAACCATCGCTCTTGTAGGCGCATTCAGCGCAGGTACTGCAGTATTTATGGTTGAGGGACTTCAGCTCATCGTTGCAATCCTGCTTATGGTTCTCGGCGTGATCATCGTTGTCACATCCGGTAAGGAACTGTTAAACAAGAAGGCAGGTTCTGAGGCGAGAGCATAAGCGAATTAGGTAAGCAGCAAAGTGGATTGCGAATACCCACTGGACATTGCGATTTACATAATGTTTAACGTATAGAGTTGATATGTTAAGACCGGTTTTCCGGTTCCGGGGACTTCTGAATGGGAGTTTTCGGGGCGCGGGGAGCCGGTTTTTTATATTGACGTAAAAACGTGACTCATTTGAAAATGCGGATCGGATTCACTTTTTCACTGTTGTTTTGCCTGTATGCGGTATAGGGCAGAGATTTTCACGTTCGTTTATGTGATGGGGGTTGCAAATGTGGGAGTAATTCTTGTATACTTAAGAAAAACTGAGCATTGAGTCTTATTTTTAGGTCTGTTCTGCACTTTGTGTATTCGGTATATTCTCAGTACGGGATATACGCTATTAGTTTGGGATAGTGAGGTGAAAGGACAGAGTGGGCTCAGCGATAAAAATGTACAACAAGAATATTTATATAGAAGGAACGAATTATGGAAATCAAGAAGAACGATAAATTTACAGTGACCATCGAGGACATGGGAGAGGACGGTGCAGGCATCGGCCGCGTGGACGGATACATCTGGTTTGTGAAGGACGCCCTGATCGGGGATACGATCGAGGCGTTAGCCATGAAAATGAAAAAAAATTACGGCTTTGCCCGCCTCGTGCGCGTCATCACCCCGGCAAAAGGCCGCGTGGAGGCGAAATGTCCGGTGGCGAGAGCTTGCGGCGGATGCCAGCTTCAGGAACTGGACTATAATGAACAGTTAAAATTCAAGGAAAAGAAAGTATACAATCATTTAAAACGCATCGGCGGCATGGAAAACCTGTTCCTGCCGGAAGAGGCGGACCAGGCAGCAGGAGTGCCGGACGCAGTCATCATGGAACCGATCATCGGAATGGAAGACCCGTGGAGATACCGCAACAAAGCGCAGTATCCGATCGGCCGCGGAAAAGACGGAAAACCGACGGCGGGATTTTTTGCCGGACGGACCCACTCCCTGATCCCGGTACCGGAGCTGGACTGCCTGCTTGGATGTGCGGAAAATAAAGACTATCTGGCGGCAGTGTTAAAATTCATGGAAGATTTTGGTGTGGAGCCATACGATGAGGCAAACCACAAGGGACTTGTGCGCCATGTTCTCTTAAGAAAAGGTTTCGCCAGCGGTGAACATATGGTATGTCTCGTGATCAACGGAAAGAAACTGCCGCACGAGAAAGAGTTCATCGAGCGGATGCGGGAAGTTGGCGCGGACAGTATTGCTCTCTCCTTTAATATGGAAAAGACGAACGTGATCCTCGGAACGGAGATCAAAAATCTCTACGGACCTGGCTACATCAGAGATAAAATCGGAAACATCGAATACCGGATTTCTCCGTTATCCTTCTACCAGGTAAATCCGGTACAGACGGAACGCCTCTACGGAACAGCGCTGGAATTTGCTGACCTGAACGGCGGTGAGACTGTCTGGGATCTCTACTGCGGGATCGGAACGATCTCCTCATTCCTCGCCCAGAAAGCGGGAAAAGTCTGCGGAGTCGAGATTATTCCGGCGGCCATCCAGGACGCAAGAGAAAATGCGAAGCGCAACGGCCTGGATAACGTAGAATTCTTCGTCGGAAAAGCTGAGGAAGTTCTTCCGGAACAGTATGAAAAGAACCACATTAAAGCCGATGTCATCGTTGTAGATCCGCCGAGAAAAGGTTGCGACGAACTCTGCCTCGAGACGATTGTAAAAATGGCACCAGAGAAAGTTGTCTATGTGAGCTGTGATTCCTCGACTCTGGCGCGGGATGTGAAGTATCTTGGGGAACATGGATACGAGGTGAAGCGAGTCCGGACGGTTGACATGTTTGGAATGTCGGGGCATGTTGAGTCAGTAGTATTGCTGTCAAAAGTACAGAAGTAAATAGTGTAAATAGCCTTAAAATAAAGCATTTCCGGGCATTCGGACAACCTTCTGAGGGTTGCCTGGATACCCGGATTTTTCTTTTGTGGAAACTTATCAACCGTCATTTTTCGAGGTCGAGTTGACAGGATAAAAATGGCGAGGGTTGAGTGGATAGAGAGACTATGCGTAGGGGTGTGTTGACAGGAATATTAAAAAAGCTGACCACCGTAAAGCAATCAGCTAAATCTTATATTTTCTTGAAGAATTCTTCATCGATAGCGTAAGTAGTTATTGGATGTACACCAATTTCATACTCGGTAAGTTTGTTGATGAATTCCTCGCCGTCCAAAAGGTCAATCTGTTGTTTGCCCGGACTGCAGGCTTCTTCACGGGCAGCCTTTGAAAAAGTGCCAGTTGTAATGAAAAGGCCTTTTTCAATGTTTGTTGTAAGAGAACCACGGAAATCTCTGATATCCGGCGCTCCGACAACACCACTGTATCGTTTGCATTGAAATGCAACATTGAAACTGAAAATACCGTTGATTTTTAGTTTGCCTGTTCCATCGATGCCGCCATCTCCAGATTTTTTTGTAACCTCAACTTGTGAGAAACCACATTCACGAAGAACACGTTGAGTTAATCTTTCAAAGCCGTAAGGATCCATTGTTTGAAGGATTTCTGCGAGTTTTTCTTTCCAAGGCTTTATTTCATCAGGAAATTCTTCATCATCATTAGTAGGGTCATCATCTTCAGGCCTATCTTCTGTTGTGGTTACGGTTGCGGGTTTGTTTCGTTTTTCCGCATTCTTCTTTACAACAGAAGCCACAATTTCTTTTTCATCCAGTACATCTACACCAACGAAGTCGGGAGTAATAGACCATACAGAACGAGCGCTATTTTGAATTACCCCGTATTTGGAAAGATACGTTCTAGCCCAGGCTAACTGATAGGACAACTCGCTCTGGTTAACCTTTCCCATGTGCGTAATATCAGCAACCTCATCCGGGATGTTTAAGTCTCTAATTACTTGGTTGAGAATTTCATCATTAGTTCCAGAACCACCGAGTTCTTTCAAAGCGGTAAAGGCAGGCATTATTAACTTATTGTATCGTGGAATTCGGCTGTCTATTTTCTTCCGCACATGATCACTTCCTTTTGGGTAAACTTAAAATTTATTATATAGCAATACACGGCAGAGATCAAGATCAAAGGGGTATATTCAAATAACTGAGCATAGTTTATTGCCCGTTTTTTGGTACAGATTTTTATGTATTATAAATCATGGTACAGGAATAGAAACGCTGAATAGGTTGATATTAGACTGAAAATGGTTTATAATCAGTCTAAAAGGAGGCTGAAGAAGTGGAAAATAATATCATCTATCTAGATACATATGTTTTACAACAGGATATGCGTATTAGAATGCCTAAAGCAATCCTTTCAAATATGAACGCAGAAAAAGGAAAAACACTTTTTGATATTTTTTATAACCCGAGTGAAAATGCGTTGGTGATGAAAATACACGATGATGAAAAAGGAAAAGAGGGGTAACAATGGAAAAGAAAAAAACTGTCTTGAGTCTTTTTTCATCAGCTGGCATAGGGGAATTAGGGATTGAGGCTGCCGGATTATCTATCCTAGTGAGTAACGAATTACTGAAAAATAGATGCGATTTATATGCTGAGAATTTTCCTTCGGTGAATAATATCTGCGGAGACATTTGGGAGAAAAAAGAGGACATTATTCATGCTTGGTCGGAATGCTCTGATGAGGACCCATTTCTAATTTATGCGACACCCCCCTGTCAAGGAATGTCATCAAATGGAGCGGGCAAACTCCTGCGTGAGGTTCGGGAAGGAAGGCGCGCAAAAGAAGATCCGAGAAATAGGTTGATTATTCCAACAATAGAAATTGTTAATCGGTTACATCCACATTGGTTGTTGCTTGAGAATGTTCCTACAATGGATCAAACCGTAATATCCGATGAAGATGGAAATTATATAAGTATTATCGAGTATATCCATAGAGAACTTGGTGATGAATATGTCGGAAAGGCAGAGGTTGTAAATTGTGCTGACTACGGTATTCCTCAGATGCGAAAAAGACTAATTACTATCTTTACTCGCGACATAGAAGGAAAAAAACTTTTGAAGAAAACAGGGTCATTTTTACCTCCAAGAACGCATTCGGAAGACGGTTCTTTGTTTACGAAAAGATGGGTTACATTGCGAGATGCTATTGGTCAATTACCACCGTTATCTGCAGAGTTCGGAAAAAATGAACTTTTGGGTTTCAATAAATATCATACTGTTCCGATAATCGAGGATGAAAAGCTGGTTTGGATAAAAAACACCCCAGAGGGCAGTACTGCCTTTAATAATCAGTGTTGTAATCCGAAGTGTATGTTCCAAGGAAATCCAGTACATGGTAGTAATTATGATGATGGTATACATCAATCAAACAAGAGTACACCGATTTACTGCGAAAAATGTGGTGAACTTCTTCCTAGACCAACTGTGCTTGATTCAAAAACAGGTGAAAGACGATTAATACGAGGATTTGATACAGCCTATAGGCGAATGGAATGGGATAAACCAGCCCCAACATTGACCCAGAAAATGCATGCCATTGCTTCTGATAAAAAAATACATCCAACACAAAATAGAGCATTGTCTTTGTATGAGGCTATGATTATTCAAACAATAGCTGATTATAATTATTCGTTTTCGGTTTCTGGTAAAGCAGTTACGCGTAACACAATATGCCAGGTGATTGGTGAGAGTGTTCCCCCACGTTTAATCAATTTGATATGTAATAACATATTGCAGCAATATGAAACGGCTGAGTCTTATTCATGACTCAGCCGTTTGGAATTAAATAGTTATTTTGATTGCTTTTAACTGTGCAATATATTCATCATCAGAACAACAGAATAAACAGTTGCTTTTCATTTTCTGTAAACCACTTTTGTTCAAGCTAGTATTACTTGTCTTTTTATTGTTTGGGTTTCCTGTTGACACTTTATTCCAGTCGGTTTCAGTTAAGGTTGAGTACATTGCCGCAAGTATTTGAGGAATGCCATTTTCTTTTTCATAATAGTCATAGTATAGTCCGAGAAGATTTGAAGAACTACTATGATGTGCCCACCAGGTAATACCGTTAAGGTATCCTACCCGCGGCTCATAGAGATCGAAGGTGTGACCATGATTTTGAATGTAACGTGTGGTTTGAGGCTTCCCAGATGATCCAATGCTACATTTTACTTCCAGTCCACCGTACTTAAAGGGAGTGAATAAATCCTTAATGGGAACAGAACGTTCGTTAACTGCAATAAAACAGCTTTCATAGTAATCTCGAATCTCTTTAGTATCTACGGATAATATATCTGGACGTCCATCGGGGTGAGGATTTGCAATAAAACCTTCGTGTTTTGCGGCTAGAATATGTTTGAATATCTCGCCAACAAATCCACTAATATTTCTTTGCCCTAAGGAGTAGAAAATATCGAATCCGAGTTCGTTAAAAGCGGATACAAGACTCTTTATGTAAGAATTTGTTGCGGTTGCGGCTTCTATCAGTTCAGCAGAAGTGATGATTTCTTCCCTAATTTGTATTTTTTTGCTTAAGTCAAGAAATTCCATTCTAAACCTCCAAATCGAATAATTCTAAATAGCGAGTGTCATCAAGGCAACATCTAATTCCTGACAACATTTTTTGGTAGCCAGGTATTAGCAGAGTTGAAAAGGAGGTCATAGCACTGTCACCTTTAGGTTCTGCACGAACAGACCAGTCTTCTGGAACCAACTGATCAGAATAGAAAGCTGCAACAATAGTCGGATAGCCATCGATGTAATCTGAATATAAACCTAAAAGGTGATTTGTTTTTTGGTGATGTGCTTTCCATTCCAGCCTTTTGTTGATACGCCCTATTCTCTGTTCTCCATCGAATAAATCTATGCCGGTTTTTTTGTATCCAAAAGTGTTTTTCACTTCAATGCCGCCATACCGAAAAGATTCTTTTGAGTCTTGACTCGCGTATGTTTCAAAATAACTAATCATTTCAGGGGTTGCGCACTGAACTAAATCTGGATAACCATCAATTGAGGGATTTTTTCTTAATGTTGGAACAGTCCGAGTCATTTCTCCAACAAATGTTTCTCCTACTGCACCGCTCAAAGTTCTTAAGTCCAAAACTTCGAAAATATTTAGAGACAGCTCTTTTGTGTGATCGGCTATGGAACGCAGTTTCTGGTTTGTAGAATTTATTGCCGTAAGAATATCTTCAGTACTAATAGAGATATTCGAAAGATCAATGGCTTGTGTATTTAGTATTCTATACATTATTGTCCCTCCTAATCATCAACACCATCACACCTGGAGAGAATATTACTTGAGATTAATGACTAGATACGGTATAATGAATGTTGACGTGATTAAATTAATTATACTTCAAAAGTGTAATTTACACAATATCTTTTCTAAGGAGAGAATATGAAAGAAGCGGTTAGTTTGTTTTCGTCTGCTGGAATTGGGGAGTTAGGGCTAAAAGCTCATGATATAAGAATTGTTGTTAGTAGCGAACTCTTGGCAGATAGGCATACTTTATATAAAAACAACTACCCAGGCACAGAATGTATTACTGGTGATATTTGGGAAACCAAGGACTTAATCTGCGACACATATGAGAAATTCAAAAGTAGCGATGAGTTGTTTTTGGTTTATGCAACTCCTCCGTGTCAGGGAATGTCATCAAATGGAGCAGGTACATTGCTTAAGGGTATTAGACAAGGGATTAAACCGAAGATTGATGAAAGAAATAGGTTGATTATTCCGACAATGGATATAGTCACAAAACTGAGACCGAGATGGCTTTTAATGGAAAACGTCCCTAATATGCGTAATACAGTAATTGATGATGAAAATGGGGAGTTTATTAACATTATTGATTATGTTAGAAAACGCCTCGGTCCAGAGTATCGTGGTGAGGCAATGGTTACAACATGTGCTGATTACGGAATACCTCAAACACGAAAGAGACTAATAACCGTGTTTACTCGAGATCCTGAAGGAATAATGTATTTTAATCAGTACGGGAATATTTTAGTAAATAAGGATAAAAGACCTATATGTACATTGAGAGATGCGATTGGTTCATTCCCAGCATTAGACGCTGTAGAAGGTCGTAACGCAAATCTTGAGTTTAATAAGTATCATTTCGTTCCTATTATGAATCCTGAAAAGTATTGGTGGATGTCTAATACACCTGAAGGAAACACTGCCTATAATAATCAGTGTGTAAATCCGGCTTGTGGATATCAGTTTAATGGAATGCATATCGATAAACAAACGGATGGTATTTGGCACTCAAACACGGAGACTCCAATATATTGTGAGAAATGTGGAGAGTTGCTACCCCGTCCATCTGTCATAGATAAAAAAACAGGTCAAAGACGATTGTTAAAAGGATTTCATTCGGCATATAGGAGAATGAAATGGGATGAACCCGCGACAGCAATTACACAAAACTTTATTTATGAAGCCTCTGATAATAAGGTACATCCAGATCAAACAAGAGTCTTGTCAATTTACGAGGCTCTCGTTATTCAAACAGTTGCGGAATATGATTATGATTTCCAGGTGAATGGCAAGCTGATTACTAATGGTATGTTTGCCCAGATTCTTGGAGAGAGTGTGCCACCAAAACTAATAGACATCATTGTCGAAAAAATGATAAACATTGGGTATCACATTAATAATGATTTTATGGAGGGGGTACAATGCAGTCTTCAAGATTTCGATCTTGGCTAATTGAAGTCAAGGAAAAGGACAGCCATCAAGCATCGGATAATATTTCTAGGGTTAGAAGAGTTGAAAAAGCATTTTCAGATATTTGGCAGGTTGAAATAGATATCGATGATGAGTATGAAAGGGATAAGTGTGAGGAAATTCTTTCAAAGCTTTCAGTTAGTGCAAGAAAAGAATTCGGCAAGGAGATAAATCTTCCAACCAATACAACAGGTATTTCACAGTTGAAAACTTCGCTCAAAAATTACGTTGAATTTTATGAAAGCGATTACTGTGAACGGTGATTTTTCCGAGGGGAGGAAAACAGATGGCAGTACAGCGTTCGTTTACTGAATATATAAAAAAGAGATTTGATAATGATTTCTGGGCGGCTGCCGAAAGTTTCTTGGATACCAACCTCGATTCCCTTGGTGTTGAACTTAGGAGAATCCATCGTGCCGGAGAGACAGAAATTTCTGATATTAAGGTGGAACATGTGTGGGTTGAAGATAAGCCTGGCATGGAGATACACTTTGATGTAGCTGTGTCGATATGGTTTGAAATCCACGAAGGTGATTACCACTACGATGATTATGATGAGAACATCGTATGGATAATGATTCATTGCAGAGGTGACCTGGACAAGAATCTGGATGATTTCGAGATTCTACAGGTATCGAAGTATGATGGAAAAAACCTTGTGCGAAATCCGATGGATGATTCCCTAGTCCCTATCATTCCGTATGACAAGTTGGAAACAGTGGCCAATGAGATTTTGCAGGAATACTTCCCAGAAGCATTGCGTGTGCCGATGAGAGGTCAAGCTGCTGTTTGGGTTGATCCTACAGTCCTTGTTGAACGAATGGGGTTGAAAATTAAGATCCAACGCATCCGTAGTGACTCATCGGTGTTCGGTCAGATATATTTTGATGATACCGATACAGAAATGTACGATGCAGAAACAGACGAAGATGCACCTATTCATATTGAAGGAAGAACGATTGTAGTAGATCCGCAGATGTATCTTCTTCGCAATCTTGGTTCGATAAACAATACAATCATCCATGAGTGTGTCCATTGGCATAAGCATCGAAAGGCATTCAGACTGGAGCAGTTGTTTAACGAGACTGCATCCCATATAAGTTGCGAGGTGTTGGGAGACGCCAGTTCTGGGATTTCAAATAAATCCACACATCACATGGAGACACAAGCGAATCAGCTTGCTCCAAGAATCCAGATGCCGAAAGAACCATTCTCTATAAAGGCGAAGGAATACATAGCCCATTATATGAGACAGACTGGTGCAAAACACCCGGTCGATGTCATGGAAATGGTAATTTGTTCTCTGGAACAGGATTTTGGCGTTTCCAGACAGGCAGCAAAAATCCGATTGGTTGAACTTGGCTTTGAAGAGGCTATCGGAACATTCACTTTTGTGGATGGTCACTACGTTAAGCCGCATGGATTCAAAAAGGGTTCGCTGAAGCTGAATCAGACTTTTACGATAAGTTCCCAGGATGCAGCAATTGAACGTTTTGTAAACCTGGATCTTAGAGAAAAGACTGAGAATGGTGATTACCTCTTTGTAGAAAATCATTTTGTTTATAATGCTCCTCTGTATGTTCAATATGGAGTTGACGGGCGTCTTGAACTGACAGATTATGCCCGTTCACACATGGACGAATGCTGTCTCGTATTCGACCTTTCAATCAAGAGCAAGGTTTCTTCTGAGTATTACACAATATGTTTTCTGAATAGAGAACCGAGTGATATCACATTTGAGATTAAATACCACAACGGATATGAAAATGCTCCCCAGAAACGCCAGATTGAATTGCGAAAAAAGCAACAGACAGAATGGATGGAGATTCGTAAGCAGATGACGGATGACCCAGAGCAGTGTATGGATTTACTTTTGGATTGGAGAAAAATGAAATACACGGAACTTGCAGACGCCATTGATTTGAGTGAGCGTACAATACGTAGAACTGTTAGTGGTGAGACAACTCCCAGAGTGGAAAATGCTGTGCGTATCTGCTTTGCATTACACCTTCCTCCTGCTATCAGCGAGAAGCTGTTGGAGGTACTTAGCTGCAAGTTGAAACCTACAGATCCGAAACATCAGTGGATCAAAGAGGCATTGTATCTGAAATACCCGGAGTCCTATGATGCTGTCTGCGAGTGGCTGCTCGATTATGGCGTAGAATTATAAATTTTTCAAAAGATTTTTTTCAAAAAACGGACATTTAATGTCCGCTATTTGAGGAGGTGATTTTGTGGGTTACACTATGACAGAGTTCATAGATAATAGGCTGGATCACTTTTTCAGCGACCGAAGCCTATATAATCTATCCCCTTTTAACATCGAAGACCTACGAGACTGCATTCTGCTTGAGATTATCAAGGATGCATACTATGAGGCAGGTAAAAAACAATCATTACGTGCAAACCGTGGTTCGGATGCTGATGATCTGCGAATGCGTGACAGCAGATGGATGGCCTATGCTCAGCATTACAGAACACTCCAATACGAACATGTTAAGGAAACCACGGATATCGAAATCCCAGAATTGCTGCCGGACGATGTAGAATCTATGACAGGGAAACTCGAAGGACACAAAATCACAGAGATGCAGTATTTTGAGTTGAACACAATGGCTGATATTCCGATTCTCAAGTCCATCATTAACAAGCGCATATGTGATGTGAAGAAAATCTCTAACGATGAATTTATCCGTGGAATGGGAGAATATGACAGACTTGTAGCCCATCTTATTGATTTATTGGACGGTGACGATGAAGATGTGATTTTTGCTACCATTGCATTGTTTACTTTGGAATGGAAGTACAATATTGAGCTTTTCTATAACTGCGCAGTGGAGGCCGAGAAACACAAAATCACAGATGTTCCTGTCCATAAGTTAGCAACACTGTGTGCCGAATTATCTATGCCTCTTCCATATGACTATGATCCGTTTACGCGTCCCAAGATAATGCATACAGAAAGCAGATTTGTTCTTCACCGTCTGGACTTGGTGCCGTATATGTACTCCGAGCCGGATGAAGCATGGGAAGAAGTGCAGGATAAATTTTGGCATTACTTCATTGCAAAATACTATATAACTCGGGAAATTATACACAAATGGTCTATGCCAGAGTATTTTGTGACACATATTTCAAGAGATAAGTGGGCGGCGTTTTTCCGAGAACACTATGACATTCGGAAGATATACAAGCCAAAAGAATGGACTAATAAAAGAATACGATATGTGAGAAAGATAATTGAAGTTATGGTTAGAAATACTCCGGCACCGAAGCTATAATCCCGTTTTTCCCGATTTGCGTTCTTAATACCGAAACTGAAAAATTTCTAGAATAGAGTCAGAACATGAGAGAAATCTCATGTCCTGGCTCTTATTTTTTGCTCAAAGGAGCGGACATTCGATGTCCGTTTTCAAAAAAAATAAGGTGCTATCTTAATAGTAGAAATGCAGAAATGCTTTCTGAAAACAAATTAATATCACAGGCCTGAATTACGTAATAGGGCGTGGGATACATCATATTGACCTCCGCTGCGATAAGCAGTGGAATGTGCAATTTGAAGTACCCCCCGGTTTCCTATACGCTTTTTTAGGCATACCAGGGTCGGAGGCTTCAAAGGCACCGGCCCTTATTTTGTCCCTACGCCCGACTGCGACCAGGCAGAAAGGCAGGGACTTTATGAGAAAGTTCAAAACAGCAGCGGATAACCGCACCAACTACATTTATTACTTCGATGATGGCAGCAAGTGCGTCATCACTCCGGGTGAGAACGGAGAAAACATAACCATCATCGCACAGCTTCATGCGATGGACGATGAGCAGCTTGATGCTGACCGCCGCGAGGAGTATCACTGTCCGGTTCATTACCAGGCATACTCCGATGGCGAAGGTGAAGATGCGGGTGACCGCAACCCTTACTTATGCGACACAGCTGCAGATCCATTGGAGCAGATGCTTGCCTCCATCAATGAGCAGGAGCATTCCGAAAAGCTGGACAGGCTCAAGGCAGCACTTACCACACTGACTGACCTGCAGAGAGACACCATTTATAAAAAGTTTTACCGCAATATGTCCAACGTGGATATTGCAGCGGAAGAAGGTGTGTCTGAGGCGGCTATCCGTAACCGCCTGAAAAAGATTTTCGCAAACCTTGCGAAAAAAATCTAAGAAATGGGGGTTCGATTCCCCCGCTTCTTTCGCATATGGACAGAGGGATACAACAAAAGACCCTCGGAAAGGAGCCAATGCAATGAAACACAAAGTATGTATCAACATTGCAAAACCCGGCGGTACACCGACCCCGGTAGTAAGAAGCGGTACGGTGCAGATCCGAAAGCGTCTGCTCGACTTCCTTTTTGGACAGCAGGTCAATGTCCTTGTCCTGTCTCCTGGTGACTCGGTGCAGACTGTCGAGATCCGAGAACTGAAGGAAGGAGGTAAGGACCGTGACTAACAATCAGAAGTATAACTTATTTCTTGATGCGGTGAGAATCATCCGCTCCCTGGCTGATGTGTTCGAGGCAATCGCAGAAACCTACAGAGATGCAACTGTAGTAGAAGCCGATGCCAAGGTCATTGATGCTCAGGAAGTAAAGGAACTCCCTGCTGAGAAGGAAGCAACCCTGGAAGATGTCCGTGCCGTTCTGGGTCAGAAGAGCCAGGCTGGTATGACTGCCGAGGTGAGAGAACTCATCAGAAAATACGGCGGCACCAGACTGTCAGACATTGACCCGGCACAGTACAAGGCACTTCTTGCTGAAGCGGAGGTGTTGGGAAATGAGTAAACACGCATTTCTTTCTCCTTCCGGTTCACACCGTTGGCTGAACTGCACACCAAGTGCGATGCTTGAATCCGAGTTTCCGGGCGGCAGCAGTTCAGCCGCCGAAGAAGGTACCGCAGCCCACGCTTTTTGCGAACACAAGTTAAAGAAAGCACTCCGCAGAAGAAGCAAAAGACCTGTCTCCGATTACGATAGTGATGAGATGCAGGAGTACACCGATAGTTATGTGGATTATGTGCTGGAGCAGCTTGAAGTCGCAAAGCAGACCTGCAAAGACCCAATGGTGCTGATTGAGCAGAAAGTAGATTTTTCGGAATATGTTCCGGACGGCTACGGCACGGCAGACTGCATCATCGTATCGGATGATACTCTGCAGATTATTGATTTCAAATACGGGCTTGGAGTCCTGGTGGATGCCGAACAGAATACGCAGCTGATGTGTTATTCCATCGGTGCTCTGAACATCTTCGACAGCTTGTATGACATCAAGCAAGTAACGATGCACATCTTTCAGCCTCGCAGGGAGAATGTCCAGAACTGGACGATCCCGGTAGATGAACTGAAAGCATGGGCAGAGCACGAACTGAAGCCGAAGGCACAGATGGCCTTAAATGGCGAGGGCGAATATCATCCCGGCGAATGGTGTCAGTTCTGTAAGGCAGCAGTCCGCTGCAGAGCAAGGGCTGAAGAAAAACTTCGTCTTGCACAGCAGGAGTTCAAAATGCCGCCACTTCTTACGGATGCTGAAATCGAAGAAGTACTGACCATCCTTCCCGACCTTACCAAGTGGGCAGACGGCATCCTGGCTTATGCCACCGATGCAGCAGTCAACCACGGCAAGGCATGGAACGGATTCAAGGTTGTCGAAGGCAGATCCGTCCGCAAGTACAGGGACGAAGAACTGGTCGCACAGGCAGCCAAAGACCACGGCTATACCGATATCTATCGTCAGAGCCTTATCACCATGACGGAGATGCAGAAGCTGATGGGCAAGAAACAATTTGAACAGATCCTGGGTGACCTCATTGTGAAACCACAGGGTAAGCCGACCTTGGTTCCGATAACGGACAAGCGTCCGGCAATGAACGTAACAAACGCCAATAACGAATTTAAACAGGAGGATTAATATCATGGCTATTTCTAAGACAAAAGTTATCACAGGTGTAAACACTCGTCTCTCTTATTTCCACGGCTGGGAACCTACCAGCATCAACAACGGACCTGAGAGATACTCCGTTTCCGTACTTATCCCTAAGTCTGACACCGAAACGGTGAAGGCTATCAATGAGGCTATCGATGCCGCAATCGAAGAGGGTGTTGCCAAGTTCGGCGGCAAGAAGCCTAACAAGGCAGCAATCAAGCTTCCTTTGCGTGACGGTGATACCGAGCGCGATGATGAGGCCTACAAGGGTCACTACTTCATCAATGCCAACAGCACGACTCCGCCTCAGATCGTGGACAAGTATGTGAAGCCTATCCTTGACCGCAACGAAGTATACTCCGGCTGCTATGCCCGTGTGTCTTTAAACTTCTATGCGTTTAACAGTAACGGCAACAAAGGCGTGGCCTGCGGACTAGGCAACATCCAGAAGATCCGTGACGGTGAGAGCCTTGGCGGCAGAAGTTCTGCGACTGATGATTTCAGCACTGTGGCTGATGACGATTTCCTTTCCTAAACATATAAACCCGGCGGGCGGTGGTGCTGCCACCGTCTGCCCACATTGAATAACGAGGTGAACGTAATGAACGAATTATACGAATTTATGAAACAAGTTGATGTGATAGTCCTTTTCTGCCTGATCTACGGTCTTGCCATCAATGGTATCGTATGGGCAGTGTGCGAATTTTTCAGCTTTGTAGTAAAAAAGGTAAAGGGTTTTATTGCCAAACGCAAAGAGAAAAAGGCTGCACATGAGGATGATGTGACGGAGTAAACATGACGGGCGGCGGAGGATATTCTTCTGCCGCCTTTGTCATAGAAAGGAGCAGCTATGCAGCATTTAAGCATTGATATCGAAACTTACTCCAGCGTGAATCTGCAGAAAGCCGGAGTTTATAAATATGCCGAGAGTCCTGACTTCGATATACTTCTGTTCGGTTACAGCGTGGATGGCGGAGCGGTTCATGTCATAGACCTTGCATGCGGAGAGAAGATTCCGGCGGAGATTGTGGATGCCTTGTCGGATGAATCCGTAACCAAGTGGGCATTCAACGCACAGTTTGAGCGTGTGTGCCTGTCGAATTATCTTGATACCTGGCTTTCTCCTGACAGCTGGCACTGCACGATGGTGTGGTCGGCAACACTCGGTCTGCCATTGTCCCTGGAAGGGGTGGGTGCAGTTTTGGGACTGGAGAAGCAGAAACTGACCGAGGGAAAAAATCTCATCAAATACTTCTGTGTTCCCTGCGCCCCTACCAAGATCAATGGCGGCAGAACCAGAAATCTTCCGCAGCACGATATGGAGAAGTGGGAGCAGTTCAAGGCATATAACCTGCGTGATGTGGAAACCGAGATGAGCATCCAGAAGAAGCTGTCCCGTTTCACTGTTCCCGATTTCATCTGGGATGAATACCATCTTGATCAGGAAATCAATGACCGCGGCATCGGACTGGATATGACGCTTGTGGAGCAGGCTATTGCCATCGACAGCATCAGTCGCAAAAACCTCACACAGCAGATTCAAAATCTGACCGACCTTGACAATCCCAACTCCGTAGCACAGATGAAAGGATGGCTTTCGGATAACGGACTGGAAATGGATACTCTCGGCAAGAAGGCTGTGGCAGAAACACTCAAGACTGCACCAAAGCATCTGGCGGATGTTCTTTCCCTCCGTCAGCAGCTTGCCAAGAGCAGCGTGAAGAAATACACCGCTATGCAGACAGCGGTGTGCAAGGATTACAGGGCAAGAGGAATGTTCCAGTATTACGGTGCCAACCGAACCGGCCGATTTGCCGGACGCATCATCCAGCTGCAGAATCTTCCGCAAAATCATATGTCTGACCTTGCCGATGCCAGGTCACTTGTCCGAAGCGGGAACTACGATGCCCTGGAACTTTTGTATGACGATATCCCGGATACGCTGTCGCAGCTGATCCGTACAGCATTCGTTCCCCAGGATGGCAGGAAATTCATCGTGGCAGATTTCTCTGCAATCGAAGCGAGAGTCCTTGCCTGGCTTGCGGGCGAGAAATGGAGAATGCAGGTCTTCGCCGATGGCAAGGACATTTACTGCAGTTCGGCATCGCAGATGTTCGGTGTTCCGGTAGAAAAGCATGGCATCAACGGTCATCTCCGCCAGAAGGGTAAGATTGCGGAACTGGCACTTGGTTACGGCGGTTCGGTCGGCGCGCTCAAGAGTATGGGTGCTTTGGAGATGGGACTTACCGAAGAGGAACTTCAGCCGTTGGTGAACGCATGGAGAAATGCCAATCCGATGATTACGGCTCTTTGGTGGGATATCGACCGTGCGGTAAAGACCACGGTCAGAGAACACATTCCAACTGAGGTGGCAGGACTGAAGTTTACCTATGAGAGTGGATTCCTTTTCATGAGACTTCCTTCCGGCAGAAGGCTTGCCTATGTGAAGCCACGCATGGGTATCAACCAGTTCGGCAGTGAGTCTGTAACTTATGAAGGCGTGGGTGCTACGAAAAAGTGGGAGCGTCTTGAAAGCTATGGTCCGAAGTTTTGTGAGAATGCTATCCAGGCAATTGCGAGAGATATCCTGTTGTATGCCATGCAGACACTCCGCAACTGCAGTATCGTTGCACATGTCCATGATGAACTGATCATCGAAGCGGACAGGCGCATGAGTCTCAGTGCAGTTTGTGAGCAGATGGGCAGAACACCGCCCTGGGCGAAGGGACTGCTTCTTCGTGCTGACGGATACGAATGTGATTTTTATAAAAAAGACTGATTTAGGGGGTTCGATTCATTCGGATCCTTCGCATATAGGCAGAAGGAATTGTCCTTCTGTCTATTTCATTTTTTAGGAGGATTCGCTATGGACGAATTAATCAGAATCAATTATGACAGTGAGCGCCCTACTGTGAACGGACGCGACTTGCACGATGCACTTGACATCAACACCAAGTATGCAGACTGGTTTCCGAGAATGTGTGAATACGGATTTTCGGAAGGACAGGACTATTGCTCAATTTTGAGAAATAGGTCTGACGGACTTCCGGGGAAAGGATTGACCGACCATTTGCTTACCATCGACATGGCAAAGCAGCTTTGTATGATTCAGCGCACTGACATCGGCAGAAAGTTCCGTCAGTATTTCATCCAGGTGGAAGAGGCATGGAATTCCCCGGAGGCCATTATGGCAAGGGCACTGCAGTTTGCAAATCAACAGCTGGCACTTTTATCACAGCAGAACATGACTCTTACAGAAACCGTTGCTATTCAGAATCAGCAGATTACGGAGATGAAACCGAAGGTCAGCTACTACGATGTGGTGCTGAACTGCAAAGACCTTATTTCCACTTCTGCCATTGCCAAGGATTACGGCAAGTCTGCCATCTGGATGAACCGATATCTCCACGAAAAGGGTGTGCAGTTCAAGCAGGGTGACATCTGGCTTTTATATCAGCGTTATGCCCGGGAGGGCTATACCAGCACCAAGACTCATACCTATCCCGATACGAATGGTGAAACGCATACGAAGGTGCATACTTACTGGACGCAGAAAGGCAGACTCTTCATTTACGAACTGATGAAATCAGACGGTTATATGCCTCTGATCGAAATGGAGGTGTAAGCCGTGAACATCGATAAGTTCAATTCAGAAGGTTACTATGACCCGACAAGTTATGAGGCTATGACCAATGTGGCAAAGGCGGACAAGCAGTCCGCTTTTCGCCCGCTGGTTTATATCTGTTCTCCGTTTTCCGGTGATACGGAATACAACAGCAATCAGGCAAGAAAGTACAGCCGTTTTGCCTATGAGCAGAATACGATTCCGGTGACACCGCACCTTTTGTATCCGCAGTTCATGGATGACGAGAACCAAAAGGAACGTGCCGATGTCATGCATTTCAACTATGTGCTGCTTGGCAAGTGCAATGAACTGTGGGTGTTTGGTGATGAGATATCCAAGGGCATGGCACATGAGATCGGTATTGCAAAAAAGAGACAGCAGACCATCAGATGGTTTAACAGAAACTGCAAGGAGGTTACCCATGATTGATTTTACCCTTTATACCGCAAACTGCTGCGGTGACAGTTCCAACTGCGTATATCCCAATAAGGCTCATATTACGGATTCGGCATCTTTCGTGGCTGCCATCAAGCGGGATCATGTATGTGCCGCATATAAGAACAACTACCGCAGCAATGACAATTTCCTCCAAACGGATGTCCTTCCGATGGACTGCGACAATGACCACTCCGATGATCCGAAAGACTGGATCTATCCCTTGGATGTGGTAATAGCATTCCCGGATGTTTCCTTACTTGTCAGCTATAGCCGCAACAACATGAAGGTGAAAAACGGCAAGGCGGCAAGACCAAAGTTCCATGTGTATTTTCCAATCCCGACCATGACGGATGGAAAAGCCTATGCGGAACTGAAGAAACGCATCCAGGAGTTCTTCCCGTATTTTGATGCGGATGCACTGGGTGAGGCTCGTTTCCTTTACGGCACCGATTCACCGGATATTGAAGTATATGACGGAGCAAGCAATGTGGCTGATTTTATTGACCATGATGAGTTCGCAGACTTTGATGCCAGTACGGAAGAAATCAGCGAAGGCAGCAGAAACAGCACCATGAGCCATATTGCAGGAAAACTCATCAAAAGATACGGTGCAACCGATGAAGCCAATGCCCTGTTTATAAAAACAGCGGAAAAGTGCAATCCACCTCTGGCTGATTCCGAACTGGACAAGATCTGGCACTCCGCCATCAAGTTCGGTACCAAGGTATCCGGTCAGGAAGGCTATATCGATCCAAAGGTCTATAACTCCGACTGTGTGTTAAAGCCGGAGGACTTCTCGGATGTGGGACAAGCCACTGTACTGGCAAGAGAGTACAAAGGGAAACTTCGCTTTTCGCCTGCTACCGATTACATGGTCTACAACGGCAGCTTTTGGGAGGAAACTGCACCGAAGTCCCAGGGCATCTCCCAGGAACTGACGGAGCGTCAGATGGAAGAGGCTGAAGCAGAGATCAAGAAAGCAATGGATGAGATGAACAAGAATGGTGCAATGGAGATTCTTGTGGCAATGGGACCGAAGAAGGCAGCGAATGCCTTCAACCGTCAGCAGGCACATTCCTTCGAGATGTATGAGAATGCGCTGAATTATAAGAAGTATGCTATCAAGCGCCGTGACTCCAAATACATCGCATCTGCTTTAAAAGAGGCAAGACCGATGCTTGAGATTGAGCAAAGGTTTCTGGATGCGGATGAATTTCTGCTGAACTGTCCGTCCGGTACGATAGACCTTCGCAAGGGCATCCGCAGTCTGCGTGACCATGACCCGGAAGATTTCATTACCAAGCAGACCGCTGTTGACCCCGGAAAAGACGGAGCGGATATCTGGCAGGATGCTTTGAACACCTTCTTCCAGAATGATGCTGACCTTATTGACTATGTGCAGAAAATCGTAGGCCTTTCCGCAGTGGGCAAGGTCTATGTGGAGGCACTTATCATTGCTTACGGTGAAGGCCGAAACGGCAAGAGTACCTTCTGGAATGTGGTGTCGAGAGTCCTTGGCACCTATAGCGGAAATATCTCTGCGGATATGCTGACGGTCGGATGCCGCAGAAATGTAAAACCGGAACTTGCCGAGGCAAAAGGTAAAAGACTGCTCATTGCTGCTGAATTGGAAGAAGGCATGAGACTTAACACATCCAATGTAAAGCAGCTCTGCTCCACGGATGAAATCTATGCAGAGAAGAAATATAAAGATCCGTTCTCCTATGTTCCTACCCATACGCTGGTGCTTTATACCAACCATCTGCCAAAGGTCGGTGCAATTGATAAGGGTACCTGGCGAAGACTCATCGTGATTCCATTTGGTGCCAAGATCGAGGGCAGTTCGGATATCAAGAACTATGCCGACTATCTGTTTGAGAAGGCCGGCGGTGCGATTCTCTCCTGGGTGATTGAGGGTGCAAAGAAGGTTATTGCGGATGATTTTCATATTGCTGCGCCCAAGAAAGTTCAGGAGGCTATCGATGCCTATAAGGAAAATAATGACTGGATGAGTGCGTTTTTAAACGAACGCTGCGAGATTGATGGTACCGCCGTGGTCAAGTCGGGAGAACTTTACAACGAGTACCGTTCCTTCTGCTTACAGGTGGGTGAGTATGTTCGCAGTTCCGCAGATTTCTATACCGCTGTTGAGTCCTTCGGTTTTGAACGGTTCAGAAACAGAAACGGCAGATTTGTCAAAGGCTTAAAGCTGAAAACTGAGTTTGAATAAGCCTTATACCGGTATGTGTGACACCTTATGCTACCTATCTTACTAATTTTTCTAAAGAGCCTAAAAAAACAGATATATAGAAAAGTATAGAAAATACCCTGCATAAGGCGGCACACATACCAATATTAAGCCGTGATGGAGGTGCGGAATATGCGTGAAAAAGAAGTTGAGCAGGCCCTTGTCCGCTCCGTCAGGAAAGCGGGTGGGCTATGCATGAAGTTTACCTGTCCGGGCATGGACGGTGTGCCGGACAGACTGGTACTTCTCCCTTTTGGGAAGTGTGCCTTTGTAGAATTAAAGGCTCCCGGTAAAAAACCGAGGCCTTTACAGATACGAAGAATGAAACAGATTACCGCTCTTGGTATTCCCTGTTATGTGATTGATGCCAAGGAGCAGATAGGAGGTGTACTTGATGCAATATCATCCCCATGATTATCAGACCTATGCGACCAATTTCATATTGGAACACCCGGTGGCGGCAGTGCTTTTAGAAATGGGACTTGGGAAAAGTGTCTGCACCCTGACTGCTATCTATGAACTGATGCTGAACCGTTTTGAAGTGGAAAGCGTTCTGGTCATTGCACCTCTTCGAGTAGCAAGAGATACATGGCCTGCGGAGATTGAAAAATGGGATCACTTAAAAGGTCTTACCTACTCGGTGGTTATCGGTACAGAGGCTGAAAGGATAGCTGCCTTAAACAGACCCGCCCATATCTATCTCATCAACCGAGAAAATGTGGACTGGCTCATTTCAAAGAGCGGTGTGCCCTTTGATTTCGATATGGTGGTCATTGATGAACTTTCCTCATTCAAATCTTACTCAGCCAAACGATTCAAGAGTCTGCTGAAAGTAAGACCAAGGATAAAAAGGATGGTGGGACTTACTGGTACACCATCCAGCAACGGACTTATGGATCTGTGGGCAGAATTTCGAATCATGGATATGGGTCAAAGACTCGGTCGGTACATAACGAACTACCGAAATATGTTCTTTGTGCCGGATAAGCGAAATCAGCAGATGATTTTTTCCTATAAGCCAAAACCGGGAGCGGAGAAACTTATCTACCAGCTGATTTCGGATATTACGATTTCCATGAAGTCGGCAGATTTTCTGAAAATGCCGGAATGTGTGATAAACGAAGTCCCTGTGGTGCTTTCTGAAAAAGAAAGAAGTATTTATGAGAAAATGCGTGATGAGATGGTCATTTCCCTGGAAGAGGAAGAAATCGATGCGGTGAATGCAGCGGCTCTTTCCGGAAAACTTCTGCAGATGGCAAACGGTGCTGTCTATACCGAGGATAAGGAAATCGTGAATATCCACGACCGCAAACTGGATGCCCTGGAGGACCTCATCGAAGGCGCAAACGGCAAACCTATTCTGATTGCTTACTGGTATAACCACGATTTGCAGAGAATCAAGGAACGGTTTAAGGTTCGTGAGATAAAGACATCTCAGGATATCAAGGATTGGAATGATAGTGAGATACCTGTTGCTGTGATACATCCTGCGAGTGCCGGACATGGACTGAACCTCCAAAGCGGTGGCAGCACCCTTGTGTGGTTTGGACTTACCTGGTCTTTGGAACTGTATCAGCAGACCAATGCCAGACTCCACCGCCAGGGTCAGACGGAAACAGTGGTCATACACCACATCATTGCAAAGGACACCATCGATGAAGATGTGATGAAAGCACTTCGTAGAAAAGAGAAAACACAGTCCGACCTTATCGATGCTGTCAAAGCAAGGCTTCGGAGGTGATGCTTATGGCTGACCCTTATGAAAGCCTTGCAAATGCCATTATTACAACAGCTGCCAAGGACTATATGGCAGCGATAAAGATACTGAAAAAATCACCCGCAAATGTAAATGCCAAAAGTACCGTGACTGAGTGTGAGCGTTTCTTTCGTTCCTCCTGGTATGCGGCACTTACAAGCGTGGATAGTGAATTCCTTATACGAAGACTGAGAGAGGAGGCTTTGAAAAAATGACCGCAAAGGAATATTTAAGACAGGCCTACCGCCTGAACGAGAGAATCGACTCCCATATCGAGGAACTGGAAAACCTGCGTGACCTTTCCACCCGCATCCAGGGTGTCAGCTACGGAGAACATATTCCTTCTCCCAACAGACCAACGGATGCTTCTTTCACAAAGGTGCTGTTTAAGATTATGGACTACCAGGAAAAAATCAATCATGAGATCGACACCCTTGTTGACCTCAAAGCAGAGATGGAAGATGCTATCGAGAAACTGTCCAATGTGGATGAACGTCTTCTTCTCCGCTATAGATACCTGGATAACCATTCGTGGGAAGAAATCGGTGTGCTGTTAAATGCGTCTGTACGCACCGTGCATCGTATCCATTCTTCTGCACTGCAGAACTTTTCTGTGCCGGAATGAAAGTTGGCACACTTTGGCAGAGAATGGCACAGCCCTTATAGGTATAATGGTAGTATAGAAAACTGTATGATGAACGAAGCCTCAAGGGAGAAATCCCCTGGGGCTTTTGTTTTACCCGGACGGAGGTGAGGACAGTGCCGAGAAGGCCGAAAAGACCATGCTCACATCCCGGCTGTCCCAACCTGACCGATGGCAGGTTCTGCGAGGAACACCAGAAGGAAGAGAACAAACGATATGAACGCTATGACCGTGACCCCGCCATCAAACGCAGGTATGGACGAGTATGGAAAAGAATCAGGGACAGCTATGCTGCAAGCCATCCGATGTGTGAGGAGTGCTTGAAGAACGGTATCTATGTACCGACCGAAGAGATCCACCACAAGCTACCGTTATCTCAAGGCGGTACGCATAACAGAGAAAATCTCATCGCACTTTGCAAGTCCTGTCATGCAAGAATCCACGCCAAGAGTGGTGACAGATGGCACAACAGATGACCCCAGGGGCGGTAGAAATCTCTACGCATTAAGGTCCCGGGGAACGGCGCGAGGGTCACACGCGCAAAAATTGCTATTCAAAGGGCCTATAAGGAAAGGTCCCGTGAGGAGGTGAAAATCGAGTGGCAAAAGACGGAACGATGAGAGGCGGTGCAAGACCCGGTAGCGGGCCAAAACGCAAGGCTCTGACAGAGAAAATCTCTGCGGGCAAGACTGCTACCGTCATCGACCTGCCAGATGCGTCCGAACTCACGGGTGTGGATATGCCCCCTGTGAAGGACTACATGAAAGCAAAGCAGAAAAGCGGGACAGATCTGTGTGCGGAAGAAATCTTCCAGGAAACATGGAACTGGCTCAAGAAGGTCGGATGCACCGAATATGTGAATACGTTGCTGATCAATCAGTATGCCATGAGCGTTGCAAGACAGATTCAATGCGAGCAGGCAATTTCGGAATATGGTTTCCTGGCAAAGCACCCAACGACCGGGGCGGCTTGCCAGAGTCCGTATGTATCCATGCTTCAGCAGTTCACAAAACAGGCAAACCAGTCCTGGTATCAGATTTACCAGATTGTAAAGGAGAACTGCTCCATTGAGTATACGGGAGCAACTCCGCAGGATGATGTAATGGAGCGCTTGCTGCGCGCCCGGAAAGGACACTGACTATGATTGAAAAAGTAAATCCATGCCACCCTGATAAAGTGGCAGACAGAATCGCAGGTGCAATCGTTGACCTGGTGTATAAAACAGAAAAAGATCCGAAGATTGCCGTTGAGGTACTCATCGGACACGGTGTCTGCTATGTAATCGTAGAAACAAGTGCAGACATTTTTGCAGAACAGATTAAGAGAATCGTCCACCGCATTGCCGGACAGATGGCTGTTATTTCTGATATCAAACCCCAGGATAAACACCTGGCAGATAATCAGGCGGATGGTTTCCGCTGCGGAGATAACGGCATCTTCAAAGGTGTGCCTTTGACAAAAGAGGAGAAGAAACTCTCTGTAATTGCAAGGGATATCTACAAAGCTTATCCCTGTGATGGCAAGTACATACTGGATGGCGAGAGACTCATCATCTGCCAGAGCAATGCAAAGGCAAAAGAACTTCGAAAGAAGTACCCGGGGGCAGACATCAATCCTATCGGGGATTGGACTGGCGGCACGGATGTTGATACCGGGGCAACTAACAGAAAACTCGGCTCAGATATGGCACAGTCCGTAACGGGCGGCGGTCTGCACGGCAAAGACTTATCCAAAGCAGATGTATCCGTAAACATTCACGCATTTTTGAAGGCGCAGAAAACAGGTCAGCCTGTGGTGCTTTCCTGTGCCATAGGCGATGACACCGTGGATGGCATTCCTTATGCCGAAATCGTGGAAGAAGCAAGAGAGTTCATCAATTCCATGGGTGGATTTGAGAAATTTGCGGAATGGGGGTTGTTCTGATGGCAAAAACGACTACGGAGATGCAGCTTGTTCCGCTCTCTAAATTAGTACCATATATCAATAATGCGAGAACCCACTCCCCGGAGCAGATCACAAAGCTGCGTTCCTCCCTGCGTGAGTTCGGCTTTGTAAATCCCGTTATCATCGACCGTGACTATGGCATCATTGCCGGACATGGCAGAGTGATGGCTGCCAAGGAAGAAGGCATTGAGGAAGTTCCTTGCGTGTTTGTGGATTACCTTACCGAAGCACAGAAAAAAGCCTACATCATTGCGGACAACCGATTTGCCCAGGATGCAGGCTGGGACGAGGAACTCTTGAGAATTGAAATCGAAGCTTTGCAGGGCATGGATTTCGATGTAGGATTGACTGGCTTTAACGATGATGAGATTGCTGACCTTTTCGCCGGAGATGATAAGTCTGAGGCAGAAGACGATGATTTCGATTTGTCCGCCGCCCTTGAGAAGGCATCCTTTGTACAGCGTGGGGATATCTGGACAGTCGGCAGGCATCGTCTTATGTGCGGTGATGCCACATCCGCTGAAGATGTAGCCGCTCTTATGGACGGTAAGAAAGCCAACCTCATCGTAACGGACCCGCCTTACAATGTGGCCTTTGAAAGTTCCGATGGACTTTCCATCAAGAACGATAAGATGGCAAACGATAAGTTTTATGAATTCCTGCTTTCGGCATTTCAGAACATGGCGGCGAACCTGGAAAAAGGCGGTGCGGCATATGTGTTCCATGCCGATACGGAAGGACTTAATTTCCGCAAGGCATTTGTGGATGCAGGTTTCCATCTTGCCGGATGCTGCATCTGGGTGAAAAACAGCTTGGTGCTTGGACGCTCCGATTACCAATGGCAGCATGAACCCGTCTTGTACGGTTTTCTTCAAAACGGCAAGCATTACTGGAGCAAGAACGCAGGAAGAAACCAGACTACCATCTGGAATTTTGACAAGCCGAAGAAAAACAAAAATCATCCGACTTCAAAGCCCCTTGACCTTCTGGCATATCCCATTGGCAACTCCAGTCAGGAAAATGCTATCGTCATTGATACCTTTGGCGGCAGCGGTTCTACCCTGATGGCTTGTGAACAGACCAACCGCATCTGCCACACGATGGAACTGGATGAGAAGTATGCATCTGTTATCTTACGCAGATTCGTGGAAGACGGCGGTGACCCTGACAGCGTATATGTGATCCGAAACGGAGAGAAATTTATGTACTCCGACCTTGTAAAAGAGGTGGAGGTCAAAGATGAATAAGGACAGATTGACCCTCGGCAGCCTGTTTGACGGCTCCGGGGGTTTTCCTTTGGGCGGAGTGCTTTGCGGTATTGAGCCTGTGTTTGCATCGGAGGTCGAGCCTTTTCCGATTAGGGTGACCACAAAGCGTTTTCCCAATATGAAACACATGGGAGATGTAAGTAAGCTGGACGGAGCAAGCCTTCCTCCTGTTGATATCATCACTTTCGGAAGTCCGTGCCAGGATATGTCTGTGGCCGGCAAGAGAGCGGGTTTGGATGGCAGCCGTTCCAATCTTTTCTATGAAGCCATCCGAATCGTAAAGGAAATGAGGTGTGCAACCAATGGAAAATATCCAAGATTTATCGTCTGGGAAAATGTCCCCGGTGCCTTCTCCTCAAACAAGGGTGCAGACTTCAAAGCGGTCCTTGAGTCCGTATGTTCAGTCAAAGCCGATTCCGTTTCTATCCCTGTCCCTCCGAAAGGAAAATGGACAGGAGCAGGACACATTGATGTGGCAGATGGATTCGATATTGCCTGGCGAACAGTCGATGCTCAGTATTGGGGAGTACCCCAGAGAAGAAGACGTATCTATCTTGTCGCAGATTTTAGTGGCGGATGCGCCGGAAAAATACTATTTGAGTCAGAAGGCTTGTCTGGGTATCCTCCGCAGGGCTTCTGCCCGTGGAAAGGAACTGCCGGAACTTCTGAAGAGAGCCTTGGAGAGGCAGGCAGCACAATCTGCTTAAACGACCAAGGCGGCAATCGCATGGATGTGACGGAAGAAGTGACCTGCACCCTTCGTGCCGAGAGCCATCATCCTCCGCTTGTGTTTGAGAACCACTCACAGGACAGCCGATACACAGGCCCCCTTGATGTGGCACAAACCGTGCTTTCTACATTTGGAACCGGCGGCAATAATCAGCCCTTTGTGGTGCAGACACCGAAAACACTGAAGATCCGTTCCGGCTGTGAAGGCGGTGGGAAAGGCGCACTCATCCAGGAGAATCTTTCCGCTACGCTTTCCTGCAACAATGACCAGACTCTTTTCGTCCCTGTTGCCTATGGCATCTGTGCCAAGGACAGCAACTCCATGCGCTCAGACAATCCCAAGAGCGGATTCTATGAGGCGGATACCTCAAGATGCCTTGACCAGAACGGCGGCAATCCAAACTGTAACCAGGGCGGCATTGCTGTGGTTTCCGTGCAGGGTTCCATGATTGGAAGAAAGGACGAGAACGGTCCTCAGGGCGATGGGATCAATGAAGATGTCAGCTTTACCTTAAATACCATCGACCGCCATGCCGTTGCCTATGGCATCGACAGGGCAGCCTTCAATCAGGGCAAAAACGCACAGTTCGGATTTGCTGTGGAGGAAGAAACGCAGCCTACGATGGTGGCAAAAGGCCCCGGTGCAGTAGCAGCACCGACTTTTTCCAGCAGCAAGGCATCCTTCTTTACTTCTGCCGAGGAAGAACTGGCAAACACCCTGGTGGCAACAGACTGGAAAGACCCTCCCGTGGTCAACGACATGGACGAAGACCTTGAGTATATCGTCCGCCGTCTTACTCCGACCGAGTGTGCAAGGCTGCAGGGATTTCCCGACTGGTGGTGTGATGGTCTTGGTACAAAAGTGCCGTCCGAAGAGGAACTTACAAAGTGGATGGATATCTTTGAAACCTGGCGTCTGATTGAAGGTAAGTCCTCCAAGCCGAAGACGAAAAAGCAGGTATTCAAATGGCTGCAGAATCCCCATTCCGATTCTGCGGAATATAAGATGTGGGGCAACGGCGTAGCCCTTCCCAATGTCTGCTTTGTGCTTTCCGGCATCGTGTACTATACCCAGAATCCTCCTGAAAATTAAGGCAATTATCTCTACAGAATCACTGAGATTATACTTGCTATTACAGCCATTCAGAGTGATATATGTAGTACCAAATTAAAGGAGGTACATTCAATGGAATTACATTTTAACGCTACAAAGGAAAGCAGGAAAGCAATGGTCGAAGCCATCAGCAAGGAACTTGGAATCAAGGCGAAATACCTGGGTGTTCCAAGCTGCGCTTACCAGATCGGAGATTACCGCATCGAAAAAGACGGAACCTTGATTTTCGAGAACGAAAACATCGAGGAAAGTTCCAAAATCATCGATGCCTGCGTGATGGCAACGGGAATCACACCTTCCGAATGGGAGAAAAACACAGAGCCGGAAGAATCGGCAGAAATTGCCGAACCCGCAGAGAGCGAAAGCACAGGTCTTACGGTTTCCCTTCCCCTGGATAAGGTGATGGTCGGAAACCTCACAAGGCTTCTGGAGGTCAAGGGTCAGCTGATCAAGAAGGCACTTGGCATCAGCGAACTGCCGATTGAGGTCGGTGAGGATACCATTTCCTTCCCCTGGTTTTCTGAACTCCCGGATGCAGATACCGCAAGAGCCTACACCAACTTCATTGCAGCCCTTTGCAAAATGAGCAAGGAGCAGAAACGAATCACTGCCAGCGAAAAGGAAGTGGAAAATGAAAAGTATGCATTCCGCTGTTTCCTTTTGAGACTCGGATTTATCGGCGCGGAATGCAAAACAGACCGCAAGATTCTGCTTCAGAACCTTTCCGGGTCTTCCGCATTCAAAAGCGGTGCAAAGAAAGGTGGTGAGGAGGCATGATGTTCCCTGCAAGAGCAATCGTAGAGCGAATCAAAAAAGAGTACCCGAAAGGCTGCCGTGTGGAACTCATTCACATGGATGACCCATACAGAACGATGCCGATTGGACTTAAAGGTACAGTCAGTTGTGTGGATGATACCGGAACGATTCATGTAGACTGGGACAACGGCTGCCATCTTGGTGTGGTGTACGGTGAAGACAGCTGCAGGAGGGTCAGCCATGAAGATTAAAGAGCAGATCCTCGCAGTCCGGAACACAGGACTTACCAATATGTTCGATACCCGGGCGGTGCAGGTCATTGCAAACGAGATGGGGTTCTACGAACTGGTCATCTTCCTGGAAGAACACAAGAAAGAATATGTGCAGTTCATTCTCTACGGAAAGGACGGTGTTCTCGATGTGGAGTGAAGGAACGATAGGAATCCCAAATAAGGACGGAGGCTACACGGCAGCCCACTACTGGGTCAAGCATTATGAAGAACCAAGTGAGTTTGGCATCAACGGCGGTAGGATTTCCAAGCTGATGATTAAGATAAACGGTGTAGTTACCGCTAATTATGACAGAGGATGGGACATCGAGCCGGATGAAGGACTCCCTACACAGACGGCTTACTGCATTCTCTTAAACGAATACAACTAATCTTCTGAATTAAATATTCAGCAAGGACGGTCCCTATAAGGGGCTGTTCCTCGTATACGGCAGTCGCAGTGATGCGGCTATTTTTTATGCCAAAGAAAGGAGTGACGGCACTTGCGGAAACTGAAAAAGTACAAACCAACAAAGTTCAAGGCGAAGGATTCCCACTATGATGCGGATGCCGCTGACTTTGCTGTGGCATTCATTGAGAGCCTTTGCCATACCAAAGGCACCTGGGCGGGAAAGCCATTTGAACTTATCGACTGGCAGGAGCAGATCATCCGGGACATTTTCGGAACGCTCAAGCCAAACGGCTACAGACAGTTCAATACCGCCTACATTGAGATACCGAAGAAACAGGGCAAGTCGGAATTGGCGGCTGCGGTGGCACTTCTGCTTACCTGCGGTGATGGTGAGGAACGAGCGGAAGTGTATGGCTGTGCGGCTGACCGACAGCAGGCATCCATCGTATTTGAGGTTGCCGCCGACATGGTTAGAATGTGTCCTGCACTATCCAAGCGAGTCAAGATTCTTGCCTCGCAGAAACGAATCATCTATATGCCGACCAACAGCTTCTACCAGGTACTTTCCGCAGAAGCCTACAGTAAGCACGGCTTTAACATCCACGGCGTTGTGTTCGATGAGCTGCATACCCAGCCGAACCGAAAGCTCTTTGATGTCATGACCAAGGGGTCGGGTGATGCCCGTATGCAGCCCTTGTACTTCTTAATCACAACAGCCGGAACGGATACCAATTCCATCTGCTATGAAACACATCAGAAAGCCAAGGACATCCTGGAAGGCAGAAAGATCGACCCCACCTTTTACCCTGTTATCTACGGAGCGGATGAGAGTGATGACTGGACTGACCCAAAGGTATGGAAGAAAGCAAATCCATCCCTGGGCATTACGGTTGGTATCGACAAGGTAAAGGCAGCCTGTGATTCTGCCAAGCAGAACCCCGGCGAGGAGAATTCCTTCAGACAGCTGAGACTAAATCAGTGGGTGAAACAGGCAGTTCGCTGGATGCCGATGGAGAAATGGGATAAATGCTCCTTTGCCGTGAGTGAAGATGACCTGGAAGGCCGTGTATGCTACGGCGGACTTGACCTTTCCAGTACAACAGATATCACGGCATTCGTTCTGGTATTCCCGCCACTGGATGAAGAGGACAAGTTCTGCATCCTTCCATACTTCTGGATACCGGAAGAAACACTGGAACTGCGAGTCCGAAGGGATCATGTTCCCTACGATGTTTGGAAACGGCAGGGGTATCTGCAGACTACGGAGGGCAATGTAGTCCACTACGGATATATTGAGCAGTTCATTGAAAAACTCGGTGAGCGTTTCAATATCCGTGAGATCGCATTCGACCGTTGGGGTGCTGTTCAGATGGTACAGAACCTGGAAGGCATGGGATTTACGGTAGTGCCTTTCGGGCAGGGCTTTAAGGATATGTCACCGCCTACCAAGGAACTGATGAAACTGACCTTGGAACAGAAACTTGCCCACGGCGGACACCCGGTTCTTCGGTGGATGATGGACAACATCTACATCCGAACAGACCCCGCCGGAAACATCAAGGCGGACAAAGAGAAATCTACAGAAAAGATAGACGGAGCGGTAGCTGCCATCATGGCACTTGACAGAGCCATCCGCTGCGGTAACCAAGTCACGGAAAGCGTCTATGACCACCGTGGCATTTTGTTTATTTAGAAAGGCTGGTGAATCATATGGGACTATTTGATGTTCTATTTCGGTCAAGGGATAAGCCTGTGACCGACAGCATAAATGGCAGCGGATACCGATTCCTGTTCGGCGGCAGTACCTCCGGTAAACGAGTGAATGAGCGCTCTGCCATGCAGATGACGGCAGTGTATTCCTGCGTAAGGATACTGTCCGAGGCGGTAGCGGGACTTCCGCTTCATCTGTATCGGTACAATGCTGACGGCGGCAAAGAAAAAGCCATCGACCATCCGCTGTACTTCCTATTGCATGATGAACCGAATCCGGAAATGACGTCCTTTGTGTTCCGGGAAACCCTTATGACGCATCTTTTGCTTTGGGGCAACGGATACGCACAGATCATCCGAAACGGCAAAGGTGAAGTGGTAGCCCTTTACCCTCTGATGCCCGACAGAATGACCGTAGACCGTGATGACAAAGGAAGGCTCTACTATGAATATAGGGTATCAGATTCTGATGCACCTACCATGAAAGATGGCACGGTAAGGCTCAAGCCTTCCGATGTGCTGCATATTCCCGGTCTTGGCTTTGACGGACTGGTTGGATATTCACCAATCGCAATGGCGAAAAATGCCATAGGACTTGCCATCGCAACGGAAGAGTACGGTGCCAAGTTCTTTGCAAACGGTGCAACTCCGGGAGGTCTTTTGGAATACCCCGGAACGGTCAAGAACCCGGATGCCGTAAGAGAGTCCTGGGAGAAAGGGTTTTCTCAGAACAACTCCCACAAGATTGCCGTCCTTGAGGAAGGCATGAAATACACACCGATTTCCATCTCTCCGAACGAAGCACAGTTCTTGGAGACAAGGAAATTCCAGATCAATGAAATTGCCCGAATTTTCAGAGTGCCGCCGCATATGGTCGGTGACCTTGAAAAATCGAGCTTTTCTAATATTGAGCAGCAGTCACTCGAATTTGTGAAATACACGCTTGAACCATGGCTTATGCGTTGGGAACAGGCTATGGCGAGAGCCTTGTTCACACAGGAAGAGAAGACTGCTTTTTTTATCAAGTTCAATGTGGATGGACTTCTGCGCGGTGACTATGCAAGCCGTATGTCCGGCTATGCCACTGCAAGACAAAACGGCTGGATGAGCGCCAACGATATCCGTGAACTTGAGAACCTTGACCGCATCCCCGCTGAACTTGGCGGAGATCTGTACCTCATCAACGGCAATATGACAAAGCTGGAAGATGCAGGTCTGTTTGCAAATAAGAAATCTGACGGAGAGGAGGAAAAATCCGATGAAGAAGTTCTGGAACTGGAAGAGTCAGACCGTGACGAACCAGGAAACGAAGGAACAGACGGTGGAGAGAACACTGTTCCTAAACGGCACCATCGCAGAAGAGAGCTGGTTTGACGATGATGTCACACCACAGCTTTTCCGTGATGAGTTAAATGCCGGGAGCGGAGATATCACAGTCTGGATCAACAGTCCGGGCGGTGACTGCGTAGCAGCTGCCCAGATCTACAACATGCTGATGAACTACAAAGGCAATGTGACCATCAAGATCGATGGCATCGCAGCCAGTGCCGCAAGTGTTATCGCAATGGCAGGCACAAAGGTCATCATGTCCCCGGTTTCCATGATGATGATCCATAACCCGGCAACCGTAGCCTGCGGTGATTCTGCGGATATGCAGAAAGCCATCGCAATGCTTGATGAGGTGAAGGAGTCCATTATCAATGCCTATGAGATCAAGACGGGACTTAGCCGTGCAAAGCTGTCCCACCTCATGGATGCCGAAACCTGGATGGATGCTAATTCTGCAATTGAGATGGGATTCGCTGATGAAGTCATGCAGAGAAATGCTTCCGACAACATCGAAGTCCCAAAGGTCAGCATGGTGTTCTCCCAGGCTGCCGTAACCAATTCCCTTATGGACAAGCTGTCTGCAAAATGCCGCATTCAGCCAAAGTCCGAACCCACAAACAAAGTATCTGCCGACTCCCTGATGGAGCGGTTAAATCTGATGAAAAATTGGAGGTAAATTACAATGAGCAAGATTTTAGAAATGCGTGAGAATCGCAAAAAGGCATGGGAGGCTGCAAAAGCTTTCGTAGAAACCAAGCGTGATAAGGATGGTCTGCTTTCCGAGGAGGATGCAAAGACCTACGCTGAGATGGAAAAGAAGGTGCAGGCCTACGCTGCGGAGATTGAGCGTATGGAGCAGATGGAGGCTATGGAGGCTGAAATGAACCGTCCTGTGAATATTCCTATCGTAACCAAGCCTGTATCCGATAAGCAGATGCCCGAAAAGAAAGGCCGTGCAGCGGATGCCTATAAGGCAGCCATGCTGGATGCACTTCGTTCCGGCTTCAAGCGTGTGAGCAATGTCCTGCAGGAAGGTGTAGACACCGATGGCGGTTACCTTGTTCCCGAAGAGTACGACAACAGACTCATCGATGTTCTGGATGAAGAGAACATCATGCGTAAACTGGGTACCCGCATTACCACTTCCGGTGAACACAAGATCAACATTGCAGCTACCAAGCCTGCCGCATCCTGGATTGAGGAAGGCGGGGCATTATCTTTCGGTGATGCTACTTTTGACCAGATCCTTATGGATGCTCACAAGCTTCATGTTGCCATTAAGGTGACTGAGGAGCTTCTGTATGACAATGCTTTCGGCTTGGAGAATTACATCATCACCCAGTTCGGTAAGGCGCTTGCCAATGCCGAAGAGGATGCCTTCTTAAACGGTGACGGTGTGGGCAAGCCTCTCGGTCTGTTCGCTGCATCCGGTGGCGGTCAGATTGCAGAGACTCTTACTGCGGCCATCAAGGCAGATGACATCATCAACCTGGTATATGCCCTTAAGCGTCCTTACCGCAAGAATGCTTCTTTCATTATGAATGACAAGAATATTGCGGCTATCCGTAAGCTGAAGGACAACAACGGTGCATATATCTGGCAGCCTTCCGCACAGGCCGGTGAGCCTGACCGTCTGTTTGGTTATCCTGTTCATACTTCTGCATATGCACCGGAAGATGCCATCGCATTCGGTGACTACAAGTATTACAACATCGGTGACCGTGGTACCCGTTCCTTCAAGCAGCTGACTGAACTTTTCGCCGGAAACGGCATGATCGGCTATGTTGCCAAGGAGCGTGTGGACGGCAAGCTTATTCTCCCTGAAGCTGTCCAGATTCTGAAACTTAAGAGCGAGTAATCGAATTCATCATGGGGTCACTCTCTTCGGAGGGTGACTCCTGATTTTATGGGAGGTAGATAATTCTATGGCAATAACATTAGAAGAAATGAAGAACTACCTCCGGGTAGACTTCGAGGATGATGACAGGCTGATTGAAGGACTGATCCGTTCCGGGCAGAAGATGTGCATGGATATCCTGCGAACCGATGACCCTGCGGTATTGGAAAAACCCGATGCCAAGGCAGCTGTCCTCTATGCGGTTGCGTATCAGTACGAACACCGTGAGGAGGCTGACTATCATGCGCTGATGCTTTCCCTTCGCGCCATGCTCTTTGGTGACCGCAAGGAGGTGTTCTGATGAAGATAGATTTACTGAATGTCCGTATTTTCATTTCCAGAAGTGAAGTGGTCACAGATGAAATCGGCAATCACAGAAACGAATGGAAACCGTATTATACCTGCTATGCCACGGTTTCTGCAGAAGCCGGAAAAGAGATGACCCAGGCGGGCATGGTGGTGGATGACTCTTCGGTGGACTTTACCACCCGATATTGTGAAAAGGCAAAATCTATCAACACCACAGAATACCGAGTGGAGTTTAATGGTGAACTCTACAACATAGAGGGCGTTGACCATATGAACTACAAGAAGAAATCCATCAAGCTGAAGTGCAGGAAAGTGAGGCGGTAGGTATGGCATCAAACAAAGTGAAGATTGACTCTATGGCTGCTGCAATTATGGAGGGGCTTCAAGAATATGCAGACCTTGCCACAGATGATGTGAAAAAAGCGGTAAAGAAGGCTGGCACGGAAGTTAAAAAACAGATATCGGAAACCGCACCGCAGAAGTCCGGCAAGTACGCCAAGTCCTGGACGGTAAAGACCACAAAGGAAACATCCAATGCTCTGGAGATTACCGTCCATTCCAGAAACCGCTATCAGCTGGCACATCTTCTGGAACATGGCCATGCCAAGCGTGGCGGCGGCAGAGTTTCGGCAAGACCGCATATTGCAGCTGCAGAAGAGGCGGGCATTAAAAAACTGGAGGAAGAAATCGAAAGGAGTCTGAAATGAAAAGGATTGCAGAACTGATTAAAAGAATGGGACTTCCTTTCGCCTATGACCATTTTGCGGAGGGCGAATCTCCTGCTCCTCCGTTTATCTGTTACCTCACACCGGGCAGTAACAACTTTGCTGCAGACGGCAGAGCGTATTACAAGATCAATATTGTAAACATCGAACTGTACACCGATACCAAGGACCCATCGGTGGAGCAGAAGGTTGAGTCGGTGCTGGATGCAAACGGCATCTTCTATGACAAGACCGAAGTGTGGATCGAATCCGAGAAACTGTATGAGGTCCTTTATCAATTTGAACTGGAGGTAAATAACAATGGCGAATAAGAAAAACAAGGTAAAGTTTAATATCCGCAACGTGCATTATGCAAAGCTTACCATCGGTGAAGATGGAAGCATCACCTACAGCACTCCGGTTGCAATGCCTGGTGCTGTTTCTCTTTCTCTGGATCCAAATGGTGAGCCTTCTGTTTTCTACGCAGACGGCTACGCATATTACACCATTTCGAATAACCAGGGATACGAAGGTGACCTGGAACTTGCGATGGTTCCTGAGTCCTTTAGAACTGACATCCTTAAGGAAACGATGGATGACAACAGCGTTCTTATCGAGGACGCAACGGTGGAAACAGAAAAGTTTGCACTGCTGTTTGAGTTTGACGGTGATGTGAAGAAGATTCGTCACGTGCTTTACAGCTGTGTCGCATCCAGACCTACCATTGAGTCTTCCACTAAAGAAGATGAAATCGAGGTCAAGACAGAAACGCTCACCATTACGGCAAGCCCTCTTTCCGGCGGATATGTAAAAGCACGTACTTCGGATGCAACTTTGGAGACTGCCTACAACTCATGGTACGAAAAGGTGTATCTGCCTAAGGATATGCTGCCTGCAGGAGGTGAGGCTTAATGGGACTGACTAAGACAATTGAAATCGATGGAAAGCAGGTGCCTTTTAAGGCATCTGCTGCGATTCCGCGTATTTACAGAATCAAGTTTCACAGGGATGTGTATAAGGACCTTGCTGCACTGGAAAAGGCAGTAGGAAAGAATGCAGAAGAGAACTCAAACCTTGATATGTTTTCTCTTGAGATGTTTGAAAATATCGCTTATATCATGGCTAAACACGCAGATCCGTCTATTCCCGATACACCTGAGGAGTGGCTTGATAATTTCAACACCTTTTCAATTTATCAGGTGCTGCCGAAAATCATCGAACTTTGGGGACTTAATGTTCAGACGGATGTTCAGTCTAAAAAAAACTTCGCGCAACTGAACGCCAGATGACAACACCTCTTTTCCTGCTTCGATGCGTACAGCTTGGGATATCGATTCGAGATCTTGACCTGCTTACCATCGGTATGGTGAATGATATGTTCGCGGAAAGCAGAAACGATGAATATCCGTATCGTGAAATTGCAGGTCAGGATGAATTCGATAATTTCTAAAGGCTGGAGGGAAGTGTTATCATGGCCGCAAACAGAATAAAAGGCATCACCGTTGAAATCGGCGGTGATACCACAAAACTTCAGACTGCGCTCCAGGGTGTGAACAAGGAAATCAAAAGCACCCAGTCGCAGCTTAAAGATGTAGAAAAATTATTAAAACTGGATCCCGGCAACACAGAACTCCTGGCTCAAAAAGAGAAGCTGCTGTCAGATGCGGTGAAGGAAACAAAGGAGAAGTTAGAAGCCTTAAAGACTGCTGCTGAGCAGGCAAACACAGCCCTGGCAAACGGTGATATCTCAAAGGAGCAGTATGATGCCCTTCAAAGGGAAATCATCGAAACGGAGGCAGAACTGAAGAAGCTGGAAACCCAGGCCAATCAGTCGGCAACAGCCGTTCAGAAAATTGCGTCCGCCGGGGAAAAGATGAAAACGGCAGGAGATAACATTTCTTCTGCAGGTCAAAAGATGCTGCCTGTAACAGCGGCAGTGACCGGACTTGGAACGGCAGCAGTTACGACAGCTGCCAATTTTGAAAGTTCCATGAGCCAGGTTCAGGCAACTATGGGAATTACCAAGGATGCCATGAGTACGGTAGATGGTCAGACGGTAAACACGATGGATACCTTAAATGAACTGGCCAAGAAGATGGGTTCTGAAACGGCCTTCTCTGCCAGTGAGTGTGCACAGGCTCTAAATTACTTAGCCCTTGCCGGATACGATACCCAGCAAATGTGCGACACACTTCCTACAGTACTTAACCTTGCTGCGGCGGGTGATATTGATTTGGCATCTGCTTCTGATATGGTTACGGATGCAATGTCGGCACTTGGCATGGAAGTAAGTGAAGCCGGAACGATGGTTGACCAGATGGCAAAGACTGCATCCAGCACCAACACCTCGGTGGCACAGCTTGGCGAAGGTATTCTGACCATCGGTGCGACTGCGAAATCTGTGAAAGGCGGTACAGCAGAACTGAACACAGCGCTTGGTATCTTAGCCAATAATGGTATCAAGGGTGCTGAAGGTGGTACACATTTAAGAAACATCATTCTCTCTTTGCAGAACCCGACAGACAAAGCTGCTGATGCGATGGCCGGTTTGGGGCTACAGGTATATGATTCCGAAGGCAATATGCGTTCAATGAATGATATCCTCGGTGATTTGAACACCGCTATGGATGGAATGACAGGAGAAGAAAAGTCTAATATCATCAGTAAGATTTTTAATAAAACGGACTTATCTTCTGTGAATGCACTCCTTGCAAATACAGGTGACAGCTGGGGTGAACTGCAGCAGTCCATTACCAATTCCGGTGGTGCGGCACAACAAATGGCGGATACACAGCTTGATAACCTGCAGGGTCAGCTTACGATTTTGAAGTCAGCCTTAGAGGGACTTGCCATTTCTCTTGGCGAACTGCTGATGCCTTATATCAAGATGATCGTGGGCTGGATTCAATCCTTTGTAGATTGGCTGAACTCCTTGGATGAGGGAACACAGAAGGTTATCGTAACGATTGCTCTTGTTGCAGCTGCAGTGGGACCGATTCTTATCATCGTCGGGAAGGTCATATCTGCAGTAGGTACGATTATGACCATTGTGCCGAAGGTGGTCAGTTTAATTAAGGGTGTCCAGAGTGCTTTTGCACTGCTTAACACCACAATGCTGGCAAATCCGATCATGTTAATCATCGCAGCAATAGCAGCTTTAGTGGCTGCTTTTATTTATTTGTGGAATACCAATGAAGGCTTCAGGCAGTTCTGGATTGACCTTTGGGAAAACATCAAGAATGCGGTGACAGTAGCTGTTGAAGCAATCGGTCAGTTTTTAACTGCAGCTTGGGAATTTATTAAAACCACAGCAGAAACCGTATGGAATGCAATTGCAGGTTTCTTTACTACGATTTGGGAGGGCATCAAGAATACTGTTTCAACAGTAGTGAATGCGATAAAGACCACTATCACAAATATCTTCAATGCCATTAAGACAACGGTTACCACGATTATTACTGCAATCCATACCACGATTACCACGATTTTCACCAACATCTGGACTTCCATTACCACCACTGTCGGGAATATCAAAAATGCAATTGTGAATGGACTTACTGCCGCCTTCAACTTTATCAAGAGCATTCCCGGACAAGCTCTTCAATGGGGCAAGGATATGATCCAGGGGATTGTCAATGGTATCAGAAGCATGATTGGTGCTGTCAAAGATGCAGTGAGCAGTGTCGCAAATGCAATTAAATCCTTCCTTCACTTCTCTGTTCCGGATGAAGGACCGCTTACCGATTATGAATCCTGGATGCCGGACTTTATGCATGGCTTGGCAAAGGGAATCGACAAATCTAAGAGTGCGGTGGAAAAGGCAATCGATGGTGTGGCATCCTCCATGCATTTGGATGGAGTCATTCCGGATATGACCGCTTCTGTAAATGCGAATGTATCCGGTGTGGATAGCGGGAGTGAAAATGCAAGCGTCACATTAAACCAGCCTATCATGCTGGATGGAAAGACGATCACCACACTTGTATCACAGATTCAATATCGTCAGGGCAAAGCATCCCTCAGAAATCTTGGTACGGTGTAGGAAGGAGGAACTCGATGGCAGAAGTATATAAAAAGACACTCATCCATGAATGGAATTTTCTTGGAGAGGAAAGAACAGAGGATGAAAGGCTGACCGATACGGTCGGCGGTGTCAAAGCCAAGCTTGGATATAATGCTTCTTTGCAGCCGGAAGGAATTTACCTTTCCTATGGTGATGCCAATTATATGAAGGCATATGCCTTCATGGAAAATGTCGTGGGAAGAGGCTGCCTTTTGGAGGTGGATGTAGCCTCCTTTAAAGGTAACTGGGATTCTGACCAGCATGGCAGATTTATCATGATGGATGATTCCTCTACTTCATTTGATGAGGGACTGGTCTTCAATGCCACAAAACAGTTATGGTGCTTCAATGACAGTACCTATGGCTGGGATGAAGGCTTTGCCGGACTTGATAAAAATGCTTTCTCCGGAAAGACGGTCGGCATTGAAATAACCGATGAAGGTGTTGTCACCCTATTTATTGACGGAGATGAGATTGGCAAAGCCGGAAATAAGATGGCGGCAAAGAATGTCAACCTGGCTATTGGCTCCTCTTCAAGGGCTGCTACGGGTGCCACTGTCTCAGGAATCCGGGTTTACAGTATTGAAGCAGAAAAATACTATACCGTTCGCTTCTTAAACAAAGATGGTACGGATGTCATTTCTACGCAGTATGTGATTCAAGGAGAGGATGCCGAGGCACCCGTACCGCCAAGATATGAAGGGTTCATTTTTATAGGTTGGAGTACGTCCTTTAAAAATGTGCAGGAGGATATGACCGTCTATCCAAGGTACAGAGAAATACCTCCGCACCCAAGGCTTAACTTTTATTCATCCACAGAAGATGGCGGCAGCGGAGAACTGATCAAATCCTACCAGGGAGTCAATGCCTGCAGCATCGTTCAAAAACTCGACGGGGAATGTACGATTGAGTTTACCCTGATGACCAGACAGACCGAAGGCGTGGTTTCTCTCAAAGATCGTGTTGAGGTTGATGGTCTGGTCTTTTATGTCACAGAGATAAAAAAGAGTATCTCAGGTGGCGTCTGCTACACAAAGATGTCCGGTGACCATATTTCCTTTCTGCTGAATGAAGAGAAATATACGGTGCAGTCCTTTGAAATGTCGGATACTCCAAGAAATATCATGAAGGTATTGCTTGCGGATACCCCGTTTACCGTAGGTGAGGTTGATTTCGACAAGAAGGTAACGCTCCTTATTAACAGAGAAGTAACCAGACGAGCCTGCGTGATGCAGCTGATTGCAATGGTCGGCGGCGAGATTGAATATGACGGATATTCTATCGGAATCAGAAAGCACATCGGCTCTGAAACCGCAATTGACATCATGAAATCTTCCCTGGTTCAGGATATCAGCTACAGCCACAATGTTTCGGAGAATACGACAAGCTACACATTATCACTGTATCAAAAAGGTAAGCTTGCCCTGGGTGATGAGATAAAAATAAACTTCAAGCCGTTATCGATTGATTCTCAAAGCCGGGTGGTGGGTATGGACTGGAATCCGTTTAACTACAAGGAAGTAAGCATTACGGTTGGTCAGTATCTTCCCACGATTAACGATTCTCTGTATGAGATTGCAGGAGAGGTCTCTGATATTCGGGAGGCAACTGCGAAATACACGGTTGAATTTGGGGAGATGATTGGAAACGGCACGTTTTATTTTACAAGGTCCTATCGTGACCGTCCTTATTTCCATATCCATACCAATGACGGAACAACAGGAACGGTTGAACTGTTAAAGCTGGACACCTATGAGTTTAATCCGTATATCGGTGCAAGACTTACCGGAGTGAATTCGACAACAAGTACGCTTCTGGTCTTTTATTGTACGGTTCCTGCAGATAGTGATTATACAGAGGAGGAGATGCAGTCATGACAAACATCTTTGATGATGCAAAGTATAAAGAGGCTTCTTTGAAAGCCATCGAGTTTATCAAGCGCCAGCTTAACGTCAATAACTACTCTCTTTTTCCAAAGCTTGCAGAGGACTATGATTCGGGATACACAGGCAGGATCATTGCCAGAGTGGATATGCCACCGGACGCAAAGATCAATTTTCCAAGTTATATCTACTGCGACCAGTTCTATGATGAGAAATACCAGGGTGTTGTTTCAGGAAAGCATAAGAATATCACAGAGGCAAGAAAGAACCTTGCGGTGGAAGTAACCACTTATACCGACCAGCAGTATCGTTCTGCTCTTTGTTTTTTACACGCTGACGGCACCTGGAAAAGCGAGGTCTATTATCGTGAAACGGACTTCTATGGTGTGGGAGATTTAATTACCCATTCGGAAACCTACTGGTACAGGCAGGATGTCATCATCAATGAAAACGGCTCAAACGGCATTAAGGGCTTCACCCTAAAATATTATAAGTGGGTTGATGATAACGGAGAAGAAGTAGATCCTGATAACTTGCCGGGAACTATAAAGGAAATCATCAATCCGGTGCCGATTGACCCGGATACCGGAGAGCCAATGCGTGAATCCTTTATGTATGCTAAAACATACACCTTAAGACCAACACTGACTGACGATACGATTATTGATGATGCACTTCCAAGATATGCGGACTTTGATGCATCCTTGTATGTTTTTGAGGATGTTGAGTATTTAACCGAAAACACAAACATCATTTATGACGGCACTGTTGGCTCCGGGGATCTGCCAAGCAATCCTCCGATTCTGCCGGATGAACCGAAGCCGTTTATCAGGGATTCCATTGTGCAGCCGAACGCTGAGAAGGGCAAGCTCATTATTACCTGGATTACAAACTTTACCTCTGACTGCATACTAACGCTTGATGGTGTCAGTTACAAAGTTTCTGGTGCGGTGGTGGTTCCGGGCTATTATACCTACCATGCTGTTGTATCCGCTTCGCTGAATGCAGCGCATACATATTCGATTTCCGGCAAGGGTACAAGTGTAACGAAGTCCTTTCGGTATAATGACAGCAGCCGCTATCTGATTTGCGGAGACCCGCAGATCATCGACCAGTCCTCGGCAGATGTCTGGTACAAGGTTCAGAAGATATTGGACCCGCTTCCGGCAATGATCATCAGTATGGGTGACCAGGTGGATGCCATTACGGATGCGCTTACCCGAACAGAGCAGTTTCATCTGTTTACAAAAGAGCATTCCGTTCCGATTGCTACGGTAAGAGGAAACCATGACAAAAACACAAACTACTTCGGTCATTTTGGTTTGCCGGATAATGCGGATGAGGCTGATTTTTACTTTAAGAATAATGATGTGCTGTTTATCAGCATCGATACTAACAGTGCAGATGTGGAAAAGCATAAGAATTTCATCAAGAGGGCGCTGGATAATAACAGCTACCGCTGGGCAATTCTTTTGATGCATCACAGCCTGTATTCTACAAGTAAACGAGCCTTGACAACGCAGATAAAGACACTGCGTGAAGGTCTGACCAGCTTTATCGTTGATGAAACCGATATTTGCATGGTGCTTGCCGGACATGAACATTTCCTTTGCAGGACAACTTATCCCGGCAAGATGTTCTTTACGGCGGCAACAAGTACCGGTTCCAAGTATGAGGTGGATGATTATCCGGCAGCTCCTTGGAATGAACTGACCATAAATACAAGTATTCCAAAATATACAGTCATGGATGTCTATGAGGATCAGATTACCCTCAATACCTATGATATTGAAGGTAACCTTGTTGACACCTGCAGCGTAAGTTAGGAGGTTCTATGGGGTATATTGCTTTTACAAAATCCTTTGCAGGAAAGAAAATCGTCCGAGTCCATGATGTAAACTCGGATGTAACGGTTGGCGTTACCGGAAGCGGATATGATGAGTGGTATCGCTATCCGGCATCCTTTCTGATTCCGGAGGATGACCCGCAGTTTAGCAAAGAAGGAAACACCGCCAATGGTGCATACGGCTATATGTTAAATTCCAGGTGCTGGTCTTACGATGTAGGACTGGCACTTTTGGTTTTCAGTACCTCCGGTGATTGGGATATTGTGATGGAGATGCTTCACCGACTGAAAGAAGATCAGAATACCGATGGCAGTTGGAACTTCTCCTATGACATTTACATAGGAAAGCTGTTCCATGATTATGTGAGAACAGGAGCAATCGGGTGGGTCGTGTGGGGCATCTGCTATGCAATCCTTCAGATGGGCACCTTTTGCGATGAGAAGCATGGCTTTAAAAAGATGCTCATGAAGGCCGGAGAGTGGATCTTATCAAGACAGGTAACCGATACAAAAGACCCGCGATACGGACTTCTTCGCGGTGGGTATGGTGCCTATGACAGTGAATATAAGTATTCCGATGTAGAAATCGAGTGGTGTTCCACAGAGCATCAATGCTCTACACTTCAAGCTTTGGAAGGGTTGTCACTTGTATTAAATGATAAAAAGTATAAGGAGGCAGCGGAACTGGTTCGAGATCAGCTGTTCTTAAAATGCTATGACGAAAGTAATGGCAGATTTTATCAGGGCATCAATGGTGGGAAGCCTGATAAAGCATGGGCACTTGACTGTACGACCTGGGCAGGCAGTTTGATTTTTTCTGTTGTTCATACCGATACAGCGAAGAAATGTTTTCATACGGCAAGGGATGTGTATCTGACGGAGAATAAACAGATCATACAAAGCAGTGATAAGGAACACTACAACATGAGGTACTCCAGTTCGGAGCAATTTGCCGGATTTAAGCCTTACAGTGACAAGACCCCGGATTATGAAGGGGCGCCGGATATCGTCTGGACGGAGGGAACGCTTGGCTATGCAGCACTTGCATTATGTGTCGGTGAAGAGGATGAGGCGAAAAAGTATGTGGATGAATGCATTGCTTTGCAAAACTGTGAAGGGTGTACGGGTGGCGTTATTTATGTCACAGAAACCTATGCCTCACTTCCCTGGGAGTTTCATGTGTGGGAGAGCGTTGTTTCTTCAGCGTGGCTATATCTGATTATCAATAACCCGGACGTACTGTTTCCAAGGACGCTTCGCCAGGTTTATTACATGGTGAAGACTTATAACATAAAGGACGAAAGGCCATAAAGCAGCTCAAAAGGGGCTGCTTTTTTCATACAAAAATTTAAGGAGGACAAGTCAATGAAGGATTTTTGGAATGTGATTCAGTTAGTTTTTTCTGCGGTCGGAGGGTGGCTTGGCTACTTTCTGGGAGGATGTGATGGTTTGCTGTATGCGTTAATTGCGTTTGTGGTGATCGACTACATTACGGGTGTGATGTGCGCCATTGCAGAAAAGAAGCTATCCAGTGAAGTTGGATTTAAAGGCATCTGCAGAAAAGTGCTGATTTTTCTGCTGGTTGGCATTGGAAACATTATTGATGTCCAGGTGATGGGGGCACCCGGTGTCCTGCGAACGGCAGTGATTTTCTTCTATCTATCCAACGAAGGAGTGTCTCTTTTGGAGAATGCCGCACACTTGGGTCTGCCTGTGCCAGATGCCATCAAGAAGGTACTGGAACAGCTGCATGACCGTTCTGACGGAAAGGAGGAACAGTAATGGCTTATACCAACAGTCCTCTGGTATCCTATACCAGAATCTCTCCCAACCGTACTATAAACCGCAATCATGCCATTGATACCATCACCATACACTGCGTTGTGGGTCAGTGTTCGGTGGAAACTCTTGGGAATATTTTTGCTCCGGAGAGCAGACAAGCATCATGCAACTATGGCATTGGCGCGGATGGCCGAATCGGTATGTATTGTGAGGAGAAAGACCGCTCATGGTGTTCTTCCAATGCAGCCAATGACCACCGTGCCGTTACAATTGAAGTAGCATCGGATACGAAACATCCGTATGCGGTCAATGACAAAGCATATGCCGCGTTGATTGACCTTTGTACGGATATCTGTAAGCGTAATGGCATCAAGAAGCTTTTGTGGAAAGCAGACAAGTCTCTCATCGGGCAGGTGGACAAGCAGAACATGACTGTACACAGATGGTTTGCCAATAAATCCTGTCCGGGAGATTATCTGTATAGCCGACATTCTGAGATTGCAGAACTTGTAAACATGCGTCTTTCTGCCGATGAAAAACCCGATGTCGAAAGACTGCAGGCATCTGTATTCAAGGACATGGTGGAGGCGGATGTAATCAAGAAGGTTGGCTCTTTGTTTACTGCTGACCAGAAAACAAGCGGGGTTCTTGCATCCGTTTCCCTTGCACAGTTCATTCTTGAATCCGGCTACGGAAAATCCGAACTTGCCCAGAATGCCAATAATGTATTTGGCATGAAGAAATCTCTCTCCGGCAACACATGGAGTGGTTCTTCCTGGGATGGCAAGTCGGTTTATACCAAGGAGACACAGGAGTGGGATGGCAGCAAGTACATCACGATTACTGCAGATTTCAGAAAGTATGACTGCGTGGAGAAATCCATCGCAGACCATTCTGCTTATCTGCTTGGAGCAAAGAACGGCGGTAAACTCCGATATGATGGGTTGAAGAACTGCACCGATTATAAGAAAGCGGTACAGATTATCAAGGACGGAGGCTATGCGACCTCTCCTACTTATGTGGAGAATATCTGCGGTATCATCGAACGCTGGAATTTGACCCAGTACGATGTGAAAGCAGACACGGTTACCTGGTATCGGGTCAGGAAGTCATGGGAAGATGCGTCCTCACAGATCGGTGCATTTAAGATTCTGAAAAATGCCAAAGCGTGTGTGGACAAGAATCCGGGTTACTTTGTTTTTGATGACAAAGGTGTCGTGGTATATGGAAAGGCAGAATTCGATCCATATCTTGTGAGAGTGTCCGTTGCTGATTTGAATATCCGCAAAGGCCCAGGAACGAACTATGCAAAAACCGGGAACTTTACGGGAATAGGTGTTTTTACCATAATTGCCGAAGAGAATGGACAAGGTGCATCTCGATGGGGCAAGCTAAAGAGCGGTGCCGGATGGATTTCGCTTGATTATACAAAGAGAATATAAACAGTTTATGCCTGCTTGGGAGTGAATCCTGGGCAGGCATTATTTTTTTGCCTTCAAGGGGGTTCGATTCAGCCTGTCTTTTCGCATATAGGCAGAGGGAACATTTCCACTGTTTTAAAGATTGGAGGAACCGAAATGGAAGTACAAAGAATAGAAAACTTTAAGATACCCAATGCCGTGACGCATGAGATTACACAGGAAGAATTGCAGCGAGATTTTGACTATTACAGAGCGCAGAAAGTGTTGGAAACCATGTTTATGTTCGGCATGATTTCTGTGGATGAATTCCACAAAATATCGGCTGTAAACCGCAAAACTTTCTCACCGTTTCTGGCGGAGATTATGGGCTAAATGACTTGCTATTTCTGCGATAGTACGGGAATATGTCACTGCCCAAGAAGCGAGGTGAGTTGATGAAAAAGATAACAAAAATCGGGACAAATGAACCCCTGGCTGAGAAGAAAAAATTGAAGGTTGCTGCTTACTGCCGGGTATCTACGGCAAGTGATGAGCAGCTTATCAGCCTTGAAGCACAAAAGGCACATTATGAAAGCCACATCCGCGCCAATGACGAATGGGAGTATGTAGGCCTTTATTATGATGAGGGTATCACGGGTACAAAAAAGGATGTTCGCGCCGGACTTCTTTCCATGATTGCTGACTGTGAGGCCGGTAAAATTGAATTTATTATTACCAAGTCCATCAGCCGATTGGCCCGAAACACTACGGATTGCCTGGAGATGGTACGAAAACTGACAGATCTGGGCATTTCCATTTTCTTCGAGAAGGAAAATATTAACACGGGTTCAATGGAGAGTGAACTGATGCTTTCCATTTTGAGCAGTCTGGCAGAAAGTGAGTCAATATCTATTTCCGAAAACAGCAAATGGTCGGTGCAGAAACGCTTTCAGAACGGCACCTTTATTATTTCCTATCCACCATACGGATATGAAAACGATAACGGTACGATGGTTATTGTGCCGGAGCAGGCAGAGATTGTAAAAGAGATTTTTGCAGCCTGCCTTGCAGGTAAAGGAACTCATGCGATAGCCAGGGAATTGAATGCCCGTGGCATCAAGACAAAAAAGAACGGTAAATGGAGTGCGGGCACTGTGAATGCCATTCTTAACAACGAAAAGTACACAGGGGATGTGATTTTTCAAAAGACCTACAGTGACAGCAGTTTTAACCGCCACATCAATTATGGTGAGCGTGACCGTTTCCTTTGCGAGAACCATCATGAGCCGATTATCAGCCATGAGGATTTTGAAAAGGTACGTGCGGTGCTTGACCAGAGAGCAATGGAGAAAGGAAACGGCACAGATACCTACAGATATCAGAACCGTTATTGTTTCTCCGGCAAAATCAAATGCGGTGAATGCGGTACTACTTTTAAGCGCAGACAGCATTATAAGCCAAGCGGCAATTATGTGGCTTGGACTTGCGGAAAGCACCTGGAAAACAAGAAAGAATGCTCCATGCTCTACATTTCGGATGAGAGTATTAAGCTGGCTTTTCTGACCATGATGAATAAACTGACCTACGGTCACCAAGTGATATTGAAGCCGCTACTGCGAACACTGCGAGGGATGGATGACAAAGACCGACTGCTGCGTATTCAGGAATTAGATATCTGCATTGAAGGAAACACCGACAGGAAACAGATTCTGACAAGCCTAATGGCAACAGGGGTATTAGAACCTACTGTATTCAATAAAGAAAATGCCGCTCTTGTTATGGAAGAGCAAAAGCTACGGGAAGAAAAAGAAAAGTTGGTTAATTTCGTTGGCGGTGACAAGACACGAATTAAGGAACTGCAAAAACTGATGGCTTTTACATCCAAGGGCATGATGCTGACGGCATTCGAGGATGAAACTTTTCTTGCCTTTGTGGAAAGCATCACGGTGGAATCCAGGACAAAGATTGTGTTTCACCTAAAATGCGGATTGAATCTAACGGAAAGGTTGGTGAACTAAATGACAGCACATATCCCATACGGATATCGCATTGTAGACGGAAAGGCTGTTGTCGATGAGGTTCAGGCAGAACAGGTCAGAAGCTTTTTTGAAGAGTACATTTCCGGTAAGGCACTAAAGGTTGCTGCAGAAAATGTGGGGCTAAAGATTTTTCACGGCAGTGCCGGAAGGATGCTTCGAAATACCCGTTATCTTGGGGATGATTATTACCCCGCCATTATTGATCAGGAACTGTTCGACAAAGCCGAGCAAGAAAGGCAATCCAGAGCGAATCAGCTTGGCAGGGTCAGAGAACTGAAGGGCAAAGAAATGCCTGCCGTTCCCCTGCGTTTTACAATGGGTCGGCAGACAAAAGTTTTCTATGACCCTTACGAGCAGGCTGAATACGCCTATAGTCTGATAGAAAGTGAGATGAATGCAAATGGAAACAGTTAAAAACATAACGGTGATTCCGGCACGTAGACGTGTTGGCAACACTGCGAAAGAATCTGAAATACCGAAACTTCGTGTAGCAGCCTACTGCCGAGTTTCCACCGATAGCGATGAGCAGGCTACCAGTTATGAGGCACAGGTAGAGCATTATACGGACTACATTCGCAAGAATCCGGAATGGGAGTTTGCCGGAATATTCGCTGATGACGGAATATCCGGAACCAACACCAAAAAACGAGAAGAGTTCAACCGCATGATTGACGAGGCTATGGCGGGCAAAATCGATATGATTGTTACCAAGTCCATAAGTCGATTTGCGAGAAATACTTTAGACTGTCTAAAATATATCAGGCAGCTTAAGGAAAAGAATATTCCCGTTTATTTTGAGAAGGAAAACATCAATACGATGGATGCCAAGGGAGAGGTACTGCTTACCATCATGGCGAGTCTTGCACAGCAGGAAAGCCAGTCCTTATCGCAGAATGTAAAGTTGGGATTTCAGTACCGTTATCAGCAGGGACAGATTACTGTGAACCACAACCGTTTTCTTGGATATACCAAAGATGAAAAGGGACAGTTGATTATTGAACCCGATGAAGCGGAGGTGGTCAAACGAATTTACCGAGAGTACCTTGAGGGTGCAAGTTTGCAGCAGATCGGCAGAGGTTTAGAAGCGGATGGTATTCTGACGGGTGCCGGGAAAAAGAAATGGCGAGCGGAAACCCTGCAGAAAATCCTCAAAAACGAAAAATACATCGGAGATGCCCTTCTTCAGAAGACCTACACGGTGGATTTCTTGGAAAAGAAGCGTGTTCCCAATAATGGCTTGGTGCCACAGTATTATGTGGAAAACAGCCACGAAGCCATTATTCCCCGCGATCTTTATATGCAGGTACAGGAAGAGATGGTGAGACGAGCCAATCTCCGTAGCGGTCAGAATAAAAAGAAACGTGTTTATAGCAGCAAGTATGCATTGTCCAGCATCGTGTACTGTTCCAAATGCGGGGACATCTACCGCAGGGTTGTATGGAATAACCGAGGAAAGCGATCTATCGTGTGGCGCTGCTGCACCAGGGTGGAACATGGTCCTGGAGCCTGCAATGCCGATGCTATCCATGAATCAGAATTACAAAACCTTGTGGTTCGAGCTATTAACATGGCACTTGGTCAAAAGGATACCATGTACGATGTCCTGCAGCGAAATGTAGAGGCGGTGCTTACGGGAACAGACGGTATTTCTCTTGACGAGATTGACGCAAGGCTGGAAGAATTGCAGAAAGAACTGCTGAATGTGGCAAATGCCAAAGGAAACTATGACAGCATCGTAGATGAGATTTATAGGCTTCGTGAGGCAAAGCAGAATGCCCAGGTGGAGGGGGCAGAGCGCGAAGGCATGAAACAGAGAATCAGTGAAATGCAGCAGTTTCTCGCAGAGCAGACGCAGGACATCACTGAATACGATGAGCAGTTGGTTCGCAGGCTGATTGAGAAAATCACGGTCTATGATGAGAAAGTTATCGTGGAATTCAAATCCGGCACAAGCGTGGATATCCACAGGTAAATACAGTTCAGATTATTGGCACCTCGCTTCGGCGGGGTGTTTTTTGTTACAAAAAATTCATTGTTGATTCATCTGCGAATATTGTAATTTGTTGGGTTATATAGTATAATAAATTATCTTATTTGTGTTAGAACTAACAAGAGTTGCGAGCAGGAGCGGCAAATATATGATTAAGAACAATATTGAAGTAGATGTAAAAGTCAAATGTATAGAGAAAGGAACCACCCAGGCACAGCTTGCGGAAACCATCGGAACTACAGGCCAGTATGTCAACCGCATCATCAAAAAGCAGGACGGTGTTGTGAATAAGACCTTCGTTCAGATGCTTGAGGCTTTGGGATATGATATTGAACTGACATATGTGAAAAGAGGTGCGGAATAATGGCAAATGAATTACAACCGCTTTCTTTACTTTTTCAAAACAGACTTTTTAGAATTCCGGACTATCAGAGAGGCTATGCTTGGCAGCAGTCCCAACTTGCTGATTTTTGGGATGATTTGGTGAATCTTCAAGACGGAAGATATCACTATACGGGTTTGCTGTCTCTTAAGAATCTGAAATCTTCTGAAACAACATCATGGGGTAGTGACCTTTGGATGGTATCAAAAGGATTCAAACCCTGTCATATTGTTGATGGACAGCAGAGACTGACAACTTTTGTTATTCTTTTAAATGAAATCGTGGAGTATTCCAGAACATTAAAAGAGAATGAAGGTTTATCCGACCGGGATATTGTGCTGGGATATGAAACGTTGGAAGATGTAGTAGCTAAATACATTTGTCAACATAGACCGCCGAATAAGCAGATAACTACATACCTGTTCGGCTATGAAGTGGATAATCCCAGTTCTGACTATTTACAGTACAGAATTTTTAATGAGCCATATTCCGGGACTGTTAATGAAACATACTATACAAGAAATCTGAAGTTCGCCAAGAACTTCTTTAGAGAGAATCTGACCGCCCTTTATGAGAGCGAAGGCATGGATGGTATCAATGATCTTTACCTCAAACTGACACAGAGGCTGATGTTCAATATCCATGAAATTGATGATGATTATGATGTGTTTGTAGCATTTGAAACCATGAATAATCGTGGTAAGAAACTCACAAACTTGGAATTATTGAAGAACCGACTGATTTACCTGACAACTCTTTATCCGGACAGCAAGTTCGATAAAATGGATAAAGAGAATCTGCGTAAACAGATCAATGATACATGGAAAGAAGTGTACTTCCAGCTTGGCAGAAATGAGAAGACCCCGCTCTCGGATGATGATTTTTTGAGGGCGCATTGGATTACGTACTTTGCTTATTCCAGAAGAAAAGGTGATGACTATATCCATTTCCTTTTAAACAAGTTTTCTGCCAAGAATATTTTTGAAAAGAAAACGGTGGCTGTTGCCGATGACTCTTTGGCGGTTGAAAGTGATACGGACTACGATTCTGATACTGACATTGAAGAAGAATCTGGTGAAGTAGAAACTGTTGAGGTTTCCAAACTTGAACCTGGAGAAATCCTTGACTATGTAAATAGCCTGAAAGATATGGCAAAGTACTGGTATGATACTTTCTTCCCATTCCAGAGTGAGAACCTTTCCGATGATGAAAAGGTATGGGTTGATCGTTTGAACCGCATAGGTATTGGACATTTCAGACCGTTGATTATGGCTGTTATCAGCCGAAGGGACTTGAAGCCAGAAAAGAGAATTGAACTTTATACAGCTGTTGAGAGATTTATCTTTATTTGTTTCCGTCTTGGCTACTTTAATGCCACATTTAGAAGCAGTGAGTATTATCGGGCATCTCGTAGTATTTACCTTAAGGAAATGGATATTGATGATCTGATCAATGATATCAATGAAACTACGGATGCCAATATCGAATATGCACTTCCAAACTTTATTACCAAGATAGAAAAGCACTTCGACAACAAGGGCGGTTTCTATTATTGGAACTCTATCAAGTACTTCTTATATGAGTATGAGTACCAGCTTGCAAAGAAAAACAACCTGGATAAGGTGAGCTGGGAGATGTTTACAAAGACTGAAAAGGACAAAGTTTCTATTGAGCATATTCTTCCGCAGACCCCGTCAAGGTTCTATTGGCGTAATCAATTCAGACAGTTTAGCGGCGAGGAAATCGAATTATTGTCCTGCGCTCTTGGAAACCTTCTTCCTCTTTCACAGAGCATCAATTCCGCATTGCAGAATGATAGTTTTGAGGATAAGAAAACATCCAAGAAAGGTGGTCGAAGAGGTTATCAGAATGGATCGCATTCTGAAATTGAGGTTGCCAAAGAATCTGACTGGACAGCAGACCGAATTTATCAGAGAAGCAAGAAACTTCTGGAGTTCATGGAAAACAGATGGAAGTTTAGTTTTACTTCAGAACAGATGAATAAACTCATCTATGTTACATGGGCAAATGATGGCAGGGCTGTTCCCGCTCCGCTATCAGAAGAACCGGAAAAACCTGCTGATTCATCAAGCAAAGAAAAACAACTTCCTAAGCCCGTAGGCGATTTAGGGGAGCTTCAACTTAAGTTTTGGTCAAGCTTTGTAGAATACTGTAAGGAAGAAGGCAGGGATACTGACATTGCTCTTCGTAAACCATTGGCACAGAATTGGTATGATATTCCTGTGAATGGTGCTGATTACCATCTCTCTTATACTGTTACACGCAGTAAGTATTTATCCTTACTGATTTATGCTTATAGTAAAGAAACGTTTGAAAGACTCGAAAGTAAGAAGAGCAAGATTGAAGAAATCTTTGGAGACAAGCTTGATTGGTATTCCAGCCGTGAAGGTAGTGAGGCAAAACGCATCATCTATAAGCGTGAAGCCGATGTGTTCAATCCATCAAAGCAGGAAGAATACTTTGCCTGGATGATTGATAAGTGTGATGAACTTAGCAATGCACTTGTGCAGGTCGGTGAAATGGATGAAGAACCGCAGGAAAAAGATAAGTTTTCAAAGTTGAAACAGTATCTTGAAAACTGTGGGAAGACCGAACTGACATTGACCTTTGCTGATATTGAGGCCATTATTGGTTGCAACCTTTGTAAGTCGGCATACAACTATTCTGCATACTGGACTCCATCACCAACCCATACAATGCCGAATACTATTCTGGCAGCAGGATTTAAAGTGGTATCGGTTGAGTTGGCTTCTAAGTCATTGCACTTGCAGAGGCAATATAACTGAAAGCCTTGTTAGGATAGTGGTCGCGAAATTTACAAGGGGTCTTGTAAGGAGGTAAAACATGAAAGAGGAAAAGAAAAAAGATAGATGTGGAAAATTTTTATGGTTTGCTGTTGGAAGCGCATTGACCGTTGCAGGATTTCTTGTTATTCCACCGCTCATCAAAAAGTATGTAAATAAGACCTATAAGAAATCATTGAGTACGGATGATATTGATTTCGATGATATGGGACCAGAGATTGTTCCAGTTGAGGATGCAACAAAGGAGAATGAATAATGGCAGGAATAGATGCTGAAAAAATTGCTCAAGAAGCAATTAATGCAATAGCGGATAAAATCAAAAATCTTAACACGCTAAACATTATCGTTGCGGGTAAAACTGGTGTTGGGAAGAGTACATTGATCAATTCGGTTTTCAAAGAGAAACTCGCGGATACGGGTATGGGAAAACCTGTCACAACACATATGCGCAAGATTAGCAAGAAAGGTGTACCTCTTGCTATTTATGACACCAGGGGTTTTGAACTTGGAAAAGAAGTCCAATTCGAAGTGAAGCGGGAAGTAATGGACACAATCAGTAAGGGGCTTGCTACGCAGGACATCAATAAGGCTATCCATTGCATTTGGTATTGTATCAATACCGCATCAAACAGAATCGAGCCGGAAGAGATAGAATGGCTTAGAGAACTTTCTATGGATAACCAGATTACGCAAGTTCCAATTATCGTTGTGCTTACCCAGTCTTTTTCAAAGAAAAAAGCACAGGAAATGAGACAGATTTTGTTAAACGAAAATCTGGATATTATCCAAGTAATTCCTGTGCTTGCAGAAGATTATGAAATTGAGGACTTAGGTGTTGCAAAGGCATATGGCTTGGACGTGTTAATTAAGGTAATGGGAGAGGCTCTTCCAGAAGAATTGATGGACACACTTCAGCATGTACAGATTGCGTGTTTAGAAGAAAAAAAGCGCTACGCACAGGCAGCGGTAGCAACTGCAGCAGTTGCAGCGGCAGGTGAAGGAGCTGCACCTATTCCGTTCTCTGACTGTGCTTTGCTGATTCCTACCCAGGTAGGTATGATAGCTTCAATTACAGTAATATTTGGATTTGATGTGAATAAGAGCATCATCACTGCGCTATTGTCATCATCGATTGGTGCGGGTGGTGCTACCTTGCTTGGAAAGACTGTTGTTACTAATTTATTGAAGTTTATTCCAGGAGCAGGAACTGTTGTTGGCGGCGCAATATCGGCAGGAACAGCCGGAGTAATTACAGCTGCACTTGGTGAGGCGTACATAGGAATAATGGAATTGGTATTCAAGGGTGAAATGAGTATTGATGACCTTGGAACTAAAAAAGGTAAAGAAACTATGTCAACTCTGTTCAAAGAGCAACTGAAGAAGAAAAAATAAATGTGACAAAATGCTTGTCTGTGGATATGTTTCCACAGACAAGTGAACAGTCGAAAAAGGGCTTGATTTGTTCCCCTAAACGGGAAAATGTCTGAGAAATTCAGCGTATCCAGACGAGCCATGTGGAGACGGTGGCGCTTCTGACTAAGGCAGATTAGCGTGAGGTTATTGAAGAAGAGGTGAAACCATGCAACCTGAATTACAATACACGATCCTTCAGATCCAGGAAGATGATTATGGCTGTGAGGAACGGTCGGAAGGTTCGAAAAGAACGGTTCTTGTCCGCTTAAGGGACTCAGAGGAAAATGAGCACATGATCCGTCAGGAAGATGACTGGCTTTATGGGCAGGAAATCAATGAAGGGGATCAGGTGATATTTGTGGAGAACCAGCTGTATAAGAACTTGCCGGAGATTACAGGAGAAAAGAAAATGAAATTAGAGACAACACGCCTACTCCTGCGTCCATGGCAGGAGAGCGATGCAGAGAGCTGCTATGAATACGCGAAAGACCCGCAGGTCGGTCCATCTGCCGGCTGGCCGGTACACACGAGTGTGGAGAACAGCAGAGAGACGATTAAAAACGTATTGTCGGCCGATGGAACGTATGCGGTCGTATTAAAAGCTTCCGGAAAACCGGTCGGCTGCGCGGGATTAACTGTGGGAGCTGCCAGCAATTTAAAGCTTCCGGAAGATGAAGGTGAGATTGGCTGCTGGCTCGGCGTTCCGTACTGGGGACAGGGAATCATCCCGGAGGCAGTACAGGAGCTGATCCGTTATGGATTTGAGGATCTGGGATTAAAACGGATCTGGTATGCGTTTTTTGATGGGAATGAAAAATCAAAGCGCGTGGCGGAGAAATGCGGATTCAGCTATCATCACACGAATGAAAACCTGGAGTGGAAATTACTGAACAGGACAGTTACAGAGCATGTGTATGTTCTTGACAGGCATAGAAAGTTATCTGGTGCGCAGTAATTCTGAGAGAAATTTGTCAGCTTGCGCTGACAGGAATTAAACGCCAAGTCTTACGTGTGCTCGACTTAAAAGAAAGAAGGAACCCCGAGAATGAAAAAACTTATGATCGCGTCCGACATCCACGGCTCCGCATACTATTGCCGGAAAATGCTGGAGGCATTTGACCGGGAACAGGCAGACCGCCTGTTGCTTTTGGGCGATATTTTGTACCATGGACCGAGAAATGATCTTCCGAAAGAGTATGCGCCGAAGGAAGTCATCAAAATGTTAAATGAGCGGAAAACGAAAATCTTCTGTGTCCGCGGAAACTGCGATACGGAGGTTGACCAGATGGTGCTGGAGTTCCCGATCCTTGCGGATTACGCGGTATTTCCGGCGGCAGACCGCCTGATCTACGCTACTCATGGCCATCACTTTCATATGAACCAGCTCCCGCCTCTCCAGCCGGGAGACATTCTCCTCCACGGCCACACGCACATTCCGGCGTGGGAACCGTTCGGGGATGGAAATCTGTACCTGAATCCGGGTTCCGTGTCGATCCCGAAAGCGGAAAGTGAACATAGCTATATGCTCCTTCAGGATGGGAAAGTGATCTGGAAAACACTGGAAGGAACTGCTTATCATAGTGAATGTTTATAAAAACGTCTCAATGGTCCTTGCATAATAAACCCGAAGATGCTAAAATATCTCCCATAACAATCGAAGAGGCATCCGGTGCTGCTGCCGCCCTGAAGAGGGCGGACAGCAGGTAAAAGGGAAACAGGTGAAAGACCTGTGCGATCTCGTCACTGTGAGCAGGGAATACAAAGCCATGCGCGAACGCGCGGTCACTGAAAAAACGGAGCAGCCTGACAGGACTGTTTTGAAATATTTGGGAAGGCGGCTTTGTGTGATGATCTGTGAGTCAGGAAACCTGCCGGAATGCTGGTACAGGAAGAAAAATTCCAGATCACGAGGCATTGATCGTACCGTTTATATGTCGGCTGATTCCAGCGGACATCTTTTTCTGATGCTTAAGCATTCGGTATTCGAAAAAATTCTCAGATGGAACATCTCCATACTAACTCCGAAATTGTAAAAACAATGAAACTGTTCAGAACTTTCATGATTACGGGCAAAAAATGTATTTCAGATGGCTGAACCAATAGGACTTTTGCTTTAAAACCAATGGGGTTATTACAGTCGGCGCAGCAAGTGCGCAGGCCTGGTGAACAGTTGCAAAAAAACATTATAATCTTTACACAACATGGAGGACAACATGAAGAAGAAACATGTAAGTCTGCTCTTAGCGGCAGCAATGGCGGCATCCGTAATTTCCGGATGCGGAAGCAGCGCGAATAACAGCACGGCTGAGACGACAAAAGCAGAAGGAGCTGCAGCGGAGACAACGGCTGCAGGGGAGACAGAAGCCACAGCAGAGGCCGCAGGCACACA
>OBWK01000092.1_pt1 | contig 74812 bp, 55 predicted proteins | sample 1495251 | NCBI WGS metagenome assembly OBWK01 (sample SAMEA2580065, study PRJEB22360) | human gut metagenome | biome: human gut; feature: human-associated habitat; material: faeces | place: Denmark | collected 2008/2010 | reverse complement strand
ATTGGCAATTTCTTCTAGTTTAATTCTTGTATCATCATTTATGTATATACTGTAATTTTCCAGTATATCTGTAGCTAAACGATCTCTATTATATCCTCCACCGTTTACTATAAAATCTACAGCCCGTTTAATTAAATGAATTAAAGATTTTTTGTCTGTAGCAAAGGTTCCACATGTGTTAGTTCCATGTTGTCGATAATAAATATAAGATTTTTCATCAAATACAATATCTGCGTTTATACATAGCGCCAATCTATGAATCCAATCATCATGAAAATGAGCATATGGAGATATATATTGACAGGCCAAAGTGGCCAAAGATCTATTTAATATAATGGTACAGCCATATGCATGAGAAACATAAAGAAAATTTGTAAAGTCAATTTTTTCCTTAAACTGTTCTTGATATAGAAGGGTTAAATTTTCATCTACTATTGTTTTGTTTGAATAGTATAGTGCGCCTTTAGTATTCTTGCTATTTTCAATCATCCTTATTCCAGAAATAATTTTTTGGGGAAGCCATACATCATCTTGATCTGCAAAAGCAAAATACTCGTATTTGTCCGAATATGAAAGACTTGACTTTAAGGCTTCCATAAAGCTCTTTTTGACGCCCATATTTTCTGTATTATCCTTATTTATCAAATGAATGTTTTCATATTTAAGCAAATACTCTCTCAAAATTTCTAGAGTGCGATCTTTTGATCCATCATCGCGTACAAATATTTGAACTTTAACACCATTTTGGCTAAGAATACTGTTAAGTTGTTCTTCCAAGTAAGCTTCGCCATTGTAAGTTCCTAGAATCACAGCAACAGTAATTGGATTTTTCACTTTTTTCTCCTTTATTGTAATTTGATATAATAATATAAGTCATAAAACCGTTATATCCTATCACTAATTATTCTGAATAATCAAAGCCTTCATCTATATATGCAAGAAAACTATGTTTAGGCACTTGTTCTTCTTGTGGTGGTAATTGCATGTAATCCCCATAATATTTTTTTAGGTGCTTATCGTAATGACTATATGTATAGCTTTTAATTCCTTCAAACATTACAGGAACAGCTCTTTCAAAATCATCTTTTAAACATACCTCTCTGGATGATCGATAATCTGCATTTGTAGCAACATATTGGCAAGTTTGATACTTATATCGTTCTTGTAGTTTCAAAATTTTGTGCTTATATTTTATAATGTCCTTGCTTTTGTAAAAACATTGTAAAAACGGTCCAACAGCTTTAGCAATAGGTGTATTCACATGCTTAAAATCTGCACGACATAATGCATGTTGAGCTCTCAATATATACATATGTAAAAAATATAATTTCTGGACTAGTACATTTTGCGGAACTCCATCATATACAAAAACACTGATTCCGATCTTTAAATTCTCTTTTTCTCTGTATTGTCCTGACTCCATTTTTGAGTTATTATAAACAATAACAGGAATATACCCTCTAAAATTATCTTCTGTTTTAGGATCTATTAACATGCACTTGTCAGATATTTTTCCATGAGAATGCATTACAATATACTCATAATCCGGTCTACTCATACAAACATCTATATCATCATCCCATGGAATGAAGCCTTTATGTCTTAAAGCTCCAATTAAAGTTCCTCCATGTAGATATATTTGAATACCATTTTCGTTGCAATATTTTCTCAAATCATTATATATATATTTATTTATGAGTTGTAACTGACGTAACGTTTCTACTTTTTTCATATAATCCTCAATCTTTTTGATACTTTATTTAAAATAACTTACAGCCAAATAATGATTCTAAATTTTTTACTGTGTCATAAGTTAAGCATATTCCATTTTTAACAGCTTCTTTTTTACGTAACTTACCTCTGTCTCCAGGAATGATAATATTTTTTGAGGAAATCACTTTGGAGCCTTTTAGCTTTTCTACATAATGATCCGCAGCTTGCATGTAATTTCCGTCATAAATAACTTCGGGATTAATTGCCACTATCATATGTCCTACATTCATACAGGAACCATCTATAGAATAGAATTTTCCTACATCATTTAAAAAACTAGCTCCTGATAAAAAGCCAGACATTATATCTATGATCATTGCAATTTCATATCCTTTAAATCCTGCCATTGGAAGTACAAGGCCTTGAATTCCTTCATCTGGGTCAGTAGTAGGGTTTCCATATTTATCAAGTGCCCATCCTTCGGCAAGTCTTTCACCTTTCGCCTTTGCAACGCCAAATTTTGACTTTGAAACGATACTTGTAGCCATATCCATGACAATATTTCCGTAGGATTGAGTTGGTGCTGCAAATGCAAGCGGATTTGTTCCCAACATTGCTTCCAATCCATTGTATGCAGGCATAGCAGCCGGAGAATTACAGCATACGAATCCGATCATACCAGCATTTGCTATTTGATCTGCATAATAAAATCCAGCCCCAAATGTATTTGCATTACGTGAAAATACTGTATGGATACCACTTTTTTGAGCCTGACGAACAGCAATTCTGGCTGCGTAGGTTGCAGACACAGCACCAATAGTATTTTGAGCATCAACAATTGTAAATGCTGTGAATTGTTTTAGTATTTTGGGGGAAATATATGCAAATTCGCCTTTATCCATTTTTTGAACATACGAAGGTAGCATTCTAATTCCGTGTGTTGACACTCCGTACATATCAGACATCAACATAGAATCTACAACAATTTTTGCGTCTTCCAAAGTCAGACCGTGATCAGCTAAAATTTTTTCAGATTTTATCCGAATATTTTCTATGTTAAAATGATTCTGCATCAATTTTCTCCTTGATTGTTCTTCTTCCGATCCTTAAAATTTTTTGCAGTTTCAGTTTGTATCACTGTTTCTTTTGCAGAAAACACCTGAATGATAGTCTTTACAACGATTTTCATGTCAAGACCAAATGTCACGTGATTAACATACCACTCGTTAAGCTCGAAGCGCTGTATCCAATCGACTGTATTTCTACCATTTACTTGTGCCCATCCCGTTATCCCTGGACGAACTGTAAAAACTTGTTTTTCTTCATTTGTATATTCTTCGTATTTACATGGATGATATGTGAGAATTGGACGAGGACCAACAAAGGACATATCACCTTTAAGTATATTGACCAATTGCAGTAGTTCATCCAGACTTAATTTTCTAAGAATAGTTCCAACTCTAGTAATACGCGGATCATTTCCAAATGAATACGCTCCGGTTCCTTGCCGTTCTGCATTTACAATCATAGTTCGAAACTTTAGCATTCTAAAAACTTTGCCGTCTAGTGTAAGACGTTCTTGTACAAATACGGCTGGACCTTTCGAATCAAGCTTAACAAGAATCCCAATTAGTAAAAGTAATGGCCAGAGAACAGCAAGCATAATCGCAGAAAAAATCACATCTAAAATTCGTTTACCATATTTCCTATAAAACTCATGTCGCATTACTTATTCTCCTCTATTTTTAGTTATTCTGTTTGACTGATTCAACAATGTTATTTACATATTGTGTTAATAATTTCGTATTATTATAGAAATAATCCTTATGTGGCTTGATTTCGTTTTCAAACGCTCGAATAACCTTTACTCCGTTTTCAAACCTTTCACGAATATAGTCCATGTTAGTATTAATATTTGTGTCGCAAAAAGAACGCGATAAGATTACCATATTACTTCCAAGCCTGTAATGTTCTTTTAAAATCATTTCAGCAGGTAATGTTCCAGTACCAATAGCCGCTATTCCCCCGAATCCATACGGAATATTAGCGTTTTTAAATTTATAACATAATTTTTCAATAGTACCATCCGCCAGGAGCTCAAACATAAATGTTTTTTTATATCCAAGGCTTAAATCATTCATTCCTATATGTATTTCATCAATTCCAGGAAGCATTATAATATCATCTATAATATCTACTGCTTCTGGAGTTTCCAAAAGCAGTGAGACTTTCGCACGCCCCGCGATATAATTAACAAATTTTTGTACTTCGTGAAGTGTCTTAAAATAAGGCAACATAATAATATCTGCACCTGCGTTGATTACTTCATCTATTTCTTCTTTCGATGATATATAATCATTGGTAACTTCATGAATAGGATTAACCCTAACAAGGAGTTTTGCTTTTTTCAAAACTTTCTTAATTTTTTTGACATCTTCCACCGTATGATGATTTTGAACTGTATTCATTCCACCTTGTCGATCAGCTTTTCCAATATATTCCATATCAATAAAAATGCGATCTACACCAGCCTGTTCTGCTATGATAGCTATATCTGGTTTATTTGTTATATACATTAGTTTTAGTGCCATATTTCGTAACCTTCTTTAATACTTGATTCAATTTCAAATAAGACATTTAATTCGTCGGATGATATGTTTTTACAATGCTTTGAACATATTTTCGAATTTGTTCATCATCTTGATTTGCAATTTCGTATAGATTTGCTAGTTGTGTTTCGAATACTTGAATATCAAATTCAATAGGTTTACCTATATGAATTAATTTATTGGGTGTATCTTGAAGACCTTCTTCACTCATAAGGAGTTCCTCGTATAGCTTTTCACCTGGCCTTAACCCAGTAAATTCAATTTTTATATCCTCATCCACTTTATATCCCGATAACCTAATCAAATTTTGTGCAAGATCTAGGATTCTTACAGGTTCACCCATATCAAGTACAAAAATTTCTCCACCTCTAGCATAAGCACCTGCTTGTAATACTAGTGAAACAGCTTCTGGAATCGTCATAAAATAGCGGATAATATCAGGATGAGTAACTGTAACTGGTCCTCCCTGCTCAATTTGTTTTTTAAAAAGTGGAATTACTGAGCCGTTGCTTCCAAGAACATTTCCGAATCGTACGGCAACGAAATCTGTTTTTGACCGTGCATTCATCATTTGAATCACCATCTCGCATATACGCTTAGAAGCCCCCATTATATTAGTGGGATTAACAGCTTTATCAGTAGAAATCAAAACAAAACGCTTTACACCATATTTAGCAGCGGCTACCGCCGTTTTATATGTACCAAATACATTATTCTTAATTGCTTCATTTGGACTATCTTCCATCAATGGTACGTGTTTATGTGCAGCAGCATGATATACGATATCTGGACAGTATTTTTTAAACACGGTATCTATTCGGTGTGTATTACGAACGGATCCTATTAAAACTTCAAGATTAAGATGAGGATATTTTTCTCGAAGTTCCATTTGGATATCGTAAGCATTATTTTCATAAATATCAAAGATTATTAACTGTTTTGGAGTATGCGCTGCAATTTGGCGACAAAGTTCACTTCCGATAGAACCGCCGCCACCAGTAACCAGTATCACTTTTCCGCTGACATATCCCATGATTTCATCTAAATTAACTTTGATGGGGTCACGCCCAAGAAGATCTTCGATTTCTACTTTTCGAAGTTTTGCGACACTAACTTCCCCATTCAAAAGCTGATAAATACCTGGTAATATTTTAATTTCACATTTTGTCTCACGACAAATATCAATTATTTCTTTTCTGCTTTTAGCTGAAGCAGTTGGTATAGTGATAAATATCTCATTTACTTCATATTTTTCGACTAATTTGGGAATTTCATCGCGATTTCCAGCAATTGGAATTCCATTTAAAATTTTGCCAATTTTATTTTTGTCATCGTCCACAAAGCAGACAACTGTTCCACATATATGTGAGCTAGTCATTATTTCTTTTAATATTATTGCACCAGATGTTCCAGCTCCAACAATCATAATTCGTTTAGAATTTTTAGGTATTCGAAAATTTACTGATGATAATGATTGGGCAATTCGATAAGAAAATCTGGTCGCACCGACCATGACGCACAATATAATAAAGCAAATAATATAAAAGCTCCTTGGAACTTTATGCTCCAGGAGTGTCATGCCCGTTGTTTGAATTAATGTGGCTAACCCACAAGCGCTAATGATTCGAAGTGCTTCTTGTGTTCCCGCAACACTCCACATAGTAGAATACATGTGAAACAAGAAGAAAATTGCCAATGTAGTTACAACGTAGATGGGTAGATACCGAAATGCTGCATCTCGATACTCATCTGGAATTCGGGTAATAGTCAAATCAAATCTGACAAATAGGCCTAAAAAAGAAGCAATACATATAGATAAAGTGTCCGCTAAAATTAATACCCCCATGCGTACTCGACGATCTTTAGGCAGATACTTTTTTAATAATTCGTACATTACATTTTCTCCAGTTTTCTACATATAATGATCCTTATCGGAAGTTCACTCCCATAAGAATGCCATGCGCAATCTTCGACTGCGCATGACAAACTCAGTTTAGCTCATTATAGCATTTCTTTTTCCTTTTTACAATCCTTAACTCCGATTATCCTGATGTTGCCATTTTTTTGCATACTTTTCTTGACAGAATATTTCAAAAAATGCGGATTTTGGGCTTATTTTTCCTGTTTTTCTCTCATGATCCGCACTGTATACCCATAATACCGGCTGACGATAAATTCCAGGGCCGGGAAGGAATATGTCTCATAGCTGAATGTTTCTTTTTGATACTGTTTCATAAAGAAGAGGATCTGTTTTTTCAGGCTATCAAAATCTTTTTCGACCTCAAAGCATGTTCCATCTCCCGCAAGATTCATCGCATACGCATCATAAAACTTTGTTTCTTCATCCGCTCTCAAAAACCAGGCACATTTCGTTACATCTTTGAAATCTTCCTGAAGATTTGCTTTGCACTTTTCATAAAGTTCTTTCTGATCCATAGCGACCATCCACTGCAGCATTCCGCCCCAGAGGCCGGAACACTTGTACTCGTTCTCCTGGTTCTGATAAATACAAAGCGCCTCCTCAAAGGTATCCGTTGGAGCCGGGTATCGCCTGTGTAATCGGTATTCCATAAGAATCCTCGTACATTGCTGATCCATCAGCTCGCAGACGCTGTCCGCATGTCCCACATAGTCCATAAGTCGATAAAGCATACTGATGATCCCGATATGTCCATCATAGGGTGGATAATTAAATTGTGGATGATTTCCTATCAGGTTCATGATGCTATTATACACGTCTGCTGCCTTCTCTCTGGAATCTCGTCCTTCTTCCTCATGAAACAGATGGTATTTGTCCTCGATCTCCCATTTTCCCGTTTCTCCACGCTTCGTTCTGCTCCCTTTATAACAAAGATAATATGCATACGAAGTTAAATACCCTACCATCTCATAAAGGATCACCCGCTGCTCCACCGAGTGGTAAAGCGGTAATTGATTTTCGCCTTCACAGCAAAAGCGAACTGCCTCAAAATACTGGTCATTCCATTTTTCATATGCCTGCAGGAATTTGATCAGCCATTCCATATACAATTTTTTCTGGAAAAGCTGATGTTCCAGCAGATATTTCCAATATCGGATCAGCAGATATTCCGACACCAGGATCGCGATTTTATATACTTGCGCGTTTGCAGCATATTGTGCGATCATCTGTGTCGCAAGATAAAGGCTTGCAAGTTTTTTATCGCACGCCTTTTCCTTATCTGTTTCACTCAGCTCTGAGATATATCCATCAATGATCTGTTCAAAATATACGTTCCGGTAATCATCTCCTTCGATAAAATAGAGTGCCTTTCTCAGCATCGATTGACGTTCCGGACCGAAAAGTTTTTCCTCAAACAAATATTTTTCAACGTCATCGACCAGCTTGTCAATCCCCCAGAATTCAATTTTCACATTTGTCTCGCCCCATCGTACATTATCATTTACATACCCATTCCATCCCATAATAGCCGCTTCATCCATGGTATCATTCGTAATTACCGCAATTCGAAGCTGTTTCTTTCGGTCTGGCATCGTCATGTTTCTTCTATATACATCCTGAATCTCGTTCAGGCTTTGCCTGACCGAATTCTGCCCGGAATCCCAGATAGTCCGTGTCAGCTTTCCCTGTTTAATAACGCAAAGCAGGACTTCATTCCGGTTGTATGCCCGGACATCCACCCCATACTGTCTGTTTCCTGTTTCCGGCCGGTTGTCCATAATATATCCCATCTGCAGCAAAAGATCGCAGATCAGAAAATCCAGCTCGTCCTTTTCCTTTAACCTTGACAGGTATTCCTTAATCACCAGACGCATTCGCCTCTACCTCCCTTCTGAACTGGCTGACCATCATCTCGTAACCGATTGGGTCTTCAATATACAAATTTGGCATTTCGATCTCATGCTCGAATTTCATAAAAGCGCTGGACTGGTACATCATCCCCTGCTTTCGGTCAGTCACGATATGCCCGCTTCTGGCTCCATATTTTAACGTCCTTGACGGGAAGATCTGTGCAAATATCGAGCCACGTTCCGCATTTTTATTGATCTGCTCATTCAACTCATATTCCGCTCTCGCGACCAGTTCCTGGTCCTTTGTATAAGGTCTCAGATCTTTTATTTTACAGATCTGCTCGACAACTTGTCGTCTTTTTTCTGAGCGTTTGATAATCTCTTTTGCAAGTTCAGCCTGCTTCCGATATTCAGAATGTTCATACTTTTCTGCTGTTTTTCGCATGGTATCCGGATAATTTGCATATCCCTCATAAATGAAAAAGCTGTTATATCCATTCCCCGTTTCCTGCTGTTCCAACAACTGAAAGATCACATTGCAGGCAGCTTTTCCGTTATGTGTAAAATAGAGGAATGCTCTTCCAACACGGATCCAGTCTTTTTCTGAATAATGATGAAATTCTCTGGCCAGACTGCATGTCTCCGACATCCTGGTTATATTTCCAGTATCCATAAGCAATCCGATTCCAAAGAACATTTTCTTTAAGTTCCCGAATGCAATGTAAAAGATCGCCTCTGCGGATATAAGATCCTGATTTCCCTGAAGTGCACTTCTCGTCATTGGGACATGTTTGAAAAAATCACGGTAGTCTGCCTCTCTGTATTGATTTGCCTGAAAAATCCGACACAGGTCCTGCACCACAACGATTGGTTTCTCTCCATTTCGGACTTTTCTCGCATAGTAATAGTCCAGGAATTCCATCAGACACTGATCCTTTTGAAAATCTGAGAATGCGATCGTCTCAAATATCTTTATTATCTCATTCGGGATCTTCTCCTCAAATCGCAGTGATCCAATAAAACGTCTTTTCTCTTCCAATTTTTCGTTGATAATTTTACTGAGTCGTTCTAAAATTTCTTTACACACAGGGTCTTCATCTTCTTCATATCTGATTACATATTGTATAAAAACAGGGATCTCATGATCCCACAGCTCTTCCGACTGGTCCGCAAGTTCACACAATCTTTGGAAGTTTTTCCGGAAGCCGTCTTTTCCGATCGCCAGGCCTGTTTCCAGATAGTCGATCCCGGCCATTGCGCTCCATTTTGTATCCATTGATAGCAGTCTCTCACCAGCTCTCTCCGCTTCTTCCCTGTTTTTCTCGTACCAGCTCATTCGAAGGAAACCGATCACCTGATATGCTGCCTGCGTTTTCAACTCTCCAATATCATCCAGGGCCTCTGCCTGCATTCCCAGTTTTTCGATCAATGTTTTATAACCAAATATAGCCTGAGAACACCAGTTTTTGTCTCGATTGTTTTCCAACAGCTCAAGAACCTCTTTGACCTGATTTCTATGAAATTCTTCTGCATAACAGATATTCGGCACTACAAATGGGGCAACGCAGTCCTCTTTTCCTTTCTTTGCAGCCGTCAGAAGAAGTTCGATCAGATCCACATGATATTTCCACTGCAGCAGATAACCAGCATATTCATATGTCAAAAGTCCTCTGTTAAAGTTTTCCACCTTGAGTTCATCTACAAGTTTCTCTGTTTCCATGCTGTTGACCCTGTTGACAAGAATCCACGCAGTGACTCCCCAACGGTCACTGATCATCTCATCACTGCCATCATCCAGGAAATCCAGAACATCCTGATACGACTTTCTTGATAGTTTTGGTTGTTTCTTTAAGATTTCCTCTCCATGATTTAGGATCTGCTCTATCCTGTTTTTTTCTTTGTGCATGAAATCCCCCCGTTCCCCGTATAACTCCTCTGTATATATTCGAAAATATCCCAACAGTCCACTCCGTAACCGTTGGGATATTTTCTCAATCTTCGTATCTCTTGTATCTATGTTTTTTATCGTTTCTCATACGTCTCCGGCGTATAATGGATGACTCTCGTACCACTATTCTCAAACTCAAACGGCACATATAAGAGTTCTTCCATCGCCTTGCGGACCTGCTCCTGTTTATCCGGCTCTACGTAGAATAAGAGGAATCCGCCGCCGCCTGCGCCGAGAAGTTTTCCGCCGAGTGCACCGGCCTCGATTCCTTTCGCGTAGAGTCCGTCTATGGAATCCGTGGAGATCCGGCTGGAAATTCCACGTTTCAGTTTCCAGGTATAGTCGAGAAGACGGCCAAATTCGTTGAGGTCCGTCTTTGAGGTCAGGACTTTCTCCGCGTCATCGACAAGAGACAGCATCTCAAGGAGCTGTGCCTGTTTATCGACAAGCGCTTTCTCCGTTGTCTGCTGGATATCGGAGGAAAATCTCGAAAATCCGGTAAAGAAGAGCATCAGGTTATTGTTTAACTGTGCCTTCCGCTCCGGGGAGATGATCACCGGATTTACCTCGTATCCGTCTGCATTGAAGTTGATCCTGTTTAATCCACCGAATGCCGCCGCGATCTGGTCCTGAACCCCACCGCTCTCGTTGCAGAGGACACGTTCTAAGTAGATCGCATCGTCCGCGAGCTTTCTCTTATCGGCATATTTCCCTTTTAATGCATAGAATGCGTTTAACATACCGACTGCAAAGGAACTGCTCGTTCCAAGTCCCGATCTCGCCGGAAGGTCCGCCTCGTAAGTCAGACGGATTTCCTGCATATCCAGGTACTTCATTGCCTCGCGGATCGCCGGGTGGTTAATGTCATTGACATCTGTCACGCGCTCGATCTTTGAGTAGGAAAGCTCGGTCGAGTAGTCAAAAAAACGCGGCAGATGGCGCACATTGACGTAACAGTATTTATCAAATGTCGTGGAAATGACGGCTCCGCCATGTTCCTTATAAAAGTCTGGGAAATCCGTTCCGCCGCCGAAAAAGGACATGCGGAACGGGGTCTGTGTAATGATCATATTTTTTCTATTCTCCTAGCTAAAATCTTCTCCACCGCATCCAGCAGATTTTCACACACTAGATCCGGTTTCACATCATATTTCTTATCCTTTCCGGCTTCACCGGTCAGTACAAGCGCTGTCCGCATTCCCGCATTCACACCTGTCTGAATGTCCATCGTCGTATCCCCGATCATCCAGGATTCCTTGAGGTCAATGTTGAACCGCTCCGCCGCCTTCTCGATCATACCGGTCTTCGGCTTTCTGCACTCGCACGGGATCTTATAAGCCGGATTCTCCTCCGGGTATCCTTTGTCCGGATGGTGCGGACAGAAGAAAACATCGTCTAAGAACACGCCATCTTTTCCGAGCAGTGTCTCCATCTTTTTATGGATATTCTCCACGTCCTCAATTCCGCAGAGACCTCTTGCAACAACCGGTTGATTCGTAATCACGATCCCAAGTCTTCCGGACTGGTTGATCTTCCGGATCGCATCGACCGCACAGTCTTCCAGAACGAAGTCATCCTCTTTGTATACAAGTCCCTTATACTGGTTGATCGTACCGTCACGGTCCATAAAGATACAGCGCTGCTTATTTTTCAGGCATTTATCCGCGATCACGCCTCGCGCGATATCCGCCAGTGTCTGCTGCACACGGTCAACCGTACCAACATCCTTCACATACTCCGGGGAGCAATAGCCGTAGATCGGTTCTCCCGCGTCCAGCATTCCCTTGATTACATCGTTCTCCAGATTCCTTTTCACCGGCTCCGGCACGTAATCGCAGATCTTCTTTTCAAACACAAAAATTCCTGCGTTGACGCAGTTCTTATACCAGTAATCGCGGACATTGTGCTTCGAGTCGAACGCCGTTACCTTATCATTCGCATCCAGGACAAGAAGATCCGAGTCAAACGGATGTCCGTTCGGATGAACAAATAATGTGGCAACTGCGCCTTTTTCCTCGTGGAACCGGATCATGCGCTGAAAATCAATATCGAAGAACAGATCCCCGGACATCATCACAAACCGATCCCCGTGAATCATGTCTTTCAGATAATAAAAGGATCCCGCAGTCCCGAGCGGTTCCGTCTCCTCAAAATACCGGATGGAAACGCCAAACTGCTCTCCATCCCCAAAATATTCCTTAATTTTATTTCCGAGATGTCCGATCACCATGATCAGATCCGTGATCCCGTTCTCTTTCAGTCTTTCGACCTGCCATAAAAGCAGCGGTTTTCCGGCAACCGGGACCATCGGCTTCGGGATCTCATCCTTTGTGAGCGCCGCCAGTCTCGTTCCCTTTCCACCGGCCATGATGACTGCCTGCATTGTCTGTTCCTCCTGTCACAGTAAAGCCTTATTCTTCTGTCTTTTCTTTCTCTTTGCTGATATCCTTTTTTCTTCCAACGCCCATCGCCAATAACTGCATCACGATTGGCATTGCCACCGGAAGATTAATATTAACAACTGCCTGAATCATGTATGCGAGAATCGCAATCATGATCGCCATAGTGATTGGTTCTTCTTTTACCTTTTTCATCATAGCAGCAACAGATGCTACCATAAATACAAGATAAGAAACCATACCTGCGACACCAAGAGTAAGCAGGTAGTGAAGGTATTCGTTGTGTACACTATCAAAAATCTTTATTATGCCTCCCTGCTGTTCAGGCGGGAAATAGTATTGCATGATAAGTGCAAATGTATCAGGACCATATCCGAAAATTTTCTGAAGCGGTGTCAGCTTATTCGCAAAGATGTCCATTGCACGTTTCCAGATATAACCACGGTGGGTTCCCCACGAATCATTAAACACAACATAATTGCTGATTGCACTGTATTTATCTGCATGTCCTGCTATATTTGCGTCATACAAAACAAACGCTGCCGCTGCACAAGCAATAACAATCACACCGGTCCAAGCATATATAATCCCCTTATTTACTTCTTCCTTCGCATATCTGTTTGCTTTATCCTTTACAGCTAAGAACACAAGAATGATACTGACGATCCATAAAGCCGCGATTACGATCGGTAAAAATTTATGCCCTGCAATCAGGTCAAACGCACTGTTGATTCCAAGCACACTCGTACTATATGCTTCATTAATTTTATCAATACAGAAAATCACAGTAAGAAACGATGCCAGAGAGATCATACATCTCCGGATACCTGTCTTTGTTTTAAATAACCACAACGGAGATAATCCAAAAATTGCCGCCACAGACAAGTATGCGTTATCACTCGCTCCCATGATCAGAGCAAAGGTTGAGAGCACCATATTCCCGTAGTACCAGAACATCCTTTTCTGGTTTTCTTCCTGTACATACAGGATCATGGAAATCGCCAACAATACAGCAACATAGATTGTATATGTGTTGATATTACCAAATGTTGATGTATATGAAGCCTTCTGGTCATCCATCATATTCACTTTGAAGCCAAGAATATCCATCTGGAAATAATCAGTAATTCCAAACACGCATACAAAGATTCCTACCGCGAGGAATGCGTCCAGATACCATCTTTTCAGTTTAAAGAATCTTGTCACAAGGAAGTAGATCGCCATATAGATCGTCATAAGGAATACTCCATTGTAACGTCCGGAGGTTCCCCAGAAAGCTTCCCATTTCCAGTCTTTACACAGGATCCAGGAAATTACATTGGAAAGCCAGAACGCGATCATCGCCCAGTCTCCGACACTCATTCCCTTGCGCCATGTCTTAAAGTCAAATTTTCCAAACCACTCGATCATCTTTCCGCTCGCAAGGCCATATCCGCCCATGATCACAAGGGCTGCTATCGCGATGATACAGTAAAACTGATATTTCGTCTCCAGAATATTAAAATAAAAGTCCTGGAACACCAGCGGGAATACGCAAAGAACCGCCAGCGTAAACGCCCCCATGATCAAAGCAACATTATCCTGATAGCTGCTTTTCGTATCCTCTTTCTTCTTTATTCTGTTTGCCATGATGTACTTCCTCGTATTATAAAGTAGTAGTGTTTATAGACCCTCTCCAAGGTCTTTGTCCTATCCGGTTAGAAATACTGTGGATCATTTTTTCTTTCCACCACTCGTATGTCATAAAAAATCTATTATATTATAGCATCCTTCGACTTTTCCCGCAACTTGCGGCGCCGGGAATTTCCTTCCTTTTGTGGTGTTTTTTGTGAAATTATTCTTAAAAATAAAAAACCTTCTTAAAAATAGAAACCACAGACATATTTTCTTTCTGAATCTGCCTGTGGTTTCTCTGATGTTTTCTTTTATTTTTTTTTCACCATACACCGTTTCTTATAAAATGAAATTCCGTAACAGAAAACCTGCTCGTATTCGTCTGCATATTCTTCCGCATATCTCCGATCACCAATCTGCTCGATGGCCCGGCTGCAATCTTTTTCCAACTGCTCTGGATTTTTCGAACATTTTGCTTCAAAAATTGCAACTCGTCCGTTTGTATCATCGTAGATTACAACATCACTCCTGCCTTCCCCATGTTCCTTATTGGAATCAACCGTATAACCGGCTCCTGTAAAGATTCCTGCAAGAAATGCATGGTAAAAGTCTTCTTTGTAATCATGGTAACTGATTGTTTTGCGCAAAAGCTTTGCCATCTCTTCTGTAATCGCCTCCACATTTCCCTCCCAGACAGCATCAAACAACCTGCTGCGGTTCCAACCTTTTGCAGAATCAGCAAACCATTTTTTCACAGTTGTCTCAAAAATTTCCCTGATCTCCTCATTCGGGATCATAAGCGCGATCATTCCTTCCGGAATCTTTTCTTTATAATCCTGCGCCCGCGCTCTCGTTAAATATCCGGTCAGATATAGAATACTCCAGAGATTTTCTTCTGAGGAATGCAGATAATCATAAGTCAGATTTTCATCAACATGCTGCATGATCACACCACCTGAAAGGAGTGTTTCTAGTTTTTTCGTGATATTACTGCCAGCATAATCAATAAATGATCGTATGATCGCATTGTCACTAGTATTTTTCCAGTAACTTGCAGGTTTTGCCTTTGGGTTACGCTGTAACTCCAGCATATAATTCATAACGTCCCATGGACAGTAGACATCAAAATTTCCGAAATGATATCCATCATACCATCTTTTCACACTTTCTGCATGTTCTTCTGCCCCGGCATCCGCGAGAATCCTGTCCACCTCATCCTGCACAAATCCGAAATATTCATTCAGCCGTGAGTCCGTGATCGTGTCCGAAACGAAATTATTGGTCCCTGTGAAGATGCTCTCCTTTGCGATCTTTAGACAGCCTGTGAGCACAGCAAACCGGATCGCCTGATTATCTTTTAATGCCTGCAAGAGTCCTTTCATAACATCCAACATTTCTTTATAGTAACCGTTGCTGTTTGCCTTTGCCACTGGGACATCATATTCATCCATCAGGAGTATAACTTTCTTGTCATAATGTCTGGAAAGCAATCTGGAAAGGAGCTGGATAGAACGCATGATATCTGTCTTTTCGGCTTTTCGATCCCGGATCTGTCTGAAGTAAAACTTATCCTGCGCAGTGATTCGTGAACTTTCCAAAAGGTACTCATGTTCCTGATAAAGGGAACTGATCTCGTAGACAAGTTGCTGATACGCGCTCGGAAAATCGAGTCCTTCAACATTTTTGAGCGAAAGAAAGATTACCGGCCACTGGTTCATCCACGTATCACAGAGTTCTTTGTTTTCTGCAATTTCAAGTCCCTGGAACATCTCTTCGCTGTCCTTGCGGATATCAAAGAAGTTCTCCAGCATACTCATCCCAAGTGTTTTTCCGAAACGCCTCGGTCTTGTGATCAACGTCACCTTCGTCCCGGTTGTCTTAAGAAGTTCAGCAATCAAAGCCGATTTATCAATATAGTAATATCCGTTCCTTCGAATCTCCGCAAAATCCGAAACGCCGACGGGAATATTCAAATTCATCATTTCTGTCGCTCCTCTCCTGATCTTCTTAGCTCGTTTGTTGACCTCATGATATCATGTTTTTCATAAGCGTACAAGGAAAATCGGGGACTTACCTTTTTACTGGCCTTTTTCCTCTCCAGTATACACAATTTTAATTGCACTGTTCCCTTCCATAAAAAATCCTCATTTTCCACACTCACGAACTTTCTCAAGACCTATCGCTCGTTGCTCCACCCATATACACGAGGTCTCCCAATACTATAACCGATTTTCAAAGTTTTGTAGTCAAGTCCCCCATCATCCCGCCACTTCCCCATCTTGTGATAATTTTACTTATCGGAAGTATAATGGCTTCGTAATGCAATTAGGAATTTCAAAAAGCGTTTCAAAAAAACAAAAGGAGAGTGCATTAATTATGAGAAAGCAGACTAAAATTGCTGCAGTCGTATCCGCAGCAGCTCTGTTAGCATTAGGCGCTTCCATGACATCTTTCGCAGCTTCCAAGGGAACCTGGATGATGGTTGATGGCGAGTGGTATTGCTACGACAAAAACGGTGACGCATATACAAACGTATTCTGCTCCAGCAATGGTAAAGAGTACTACGTAGGAGATGACGGACAGCTCGTTCGTTCCGAGTGGGTTGAGTACGATGGAGATTACTACTTCGTAAACAGCAGCGGTGCAAAGATCACAAACGACTGAAGATTAACAACTCCGTACGATGATGAGAGCGCTGATGAAGAGTGGTACTACTTCAAGTCCAACGGTAAGAGAGCCGAAGGCGAGAAGATCACTTACAAGGGAAAATCCTACTACTTCGATAGTGACGGAAAGATGCTCACAGGTTGGGTAACAACTGGTGATAGTGCATCTGCAGTCAACGAGGCTAATGGTTATGAGAAAGACCACACATTCTACTGCGACGAGACAGGTGCTCGTGTAGAGGGTGCATGGGTTAAAGATACAAAACCGGGCGTTACAGATGATGACGCTGATGAAGACGAGTACTGGTACTACTTAAAGAAAGCTACTGGTAAGCCTGCAACAGGTAAGCAGTCCAACATCAATGGTCAGATCTACCTCTTCAACAACGAAGGTCAGATGCAGCACGGTTGGGTAGCTGAAGATGTTGCTACATCCAACAACGTTAAGTTCTATCAGCTTGACGAAGAGGATGATGAGAAAGAAATGAAGATCGCAAAGGGCGATGTTTACTACTGCGGCGATGAGGATGACGGACACGCCAAGAAGAACAAATGGGTTAAGACATGGCTTCCGAACGATACAAATGAAGAGGAAGATGACAAAGAGTGGTTCTGGTTCGATAAAGAAGGTAAACTCTTCAGAGCAGGCTACAACACAGCAGCTGCTACAGCATCTAACGCTTGGAAGTACAAACTTGACGAAGGTACACTTGTAAAAGACGCTGATGAGGCTGAAACAATTATCGGTAAAAAGAAAGTTAACTCCAAAGATTACTGGTTCACAGGTGATGGCGTGATGCTTTCCAAGTTCTACCTTATCAACGATGCTATGTACTACTTCGGTGGCTCTGATGATGGTTCCATGAAGACTGGTTCCCAGTCCATCAAGGATAACACAGGCGACACATACAAGTTCTACTTCTACACAAAGGATCAGTCCAGCGAGTTCAAGACTCCGGACGGAAAACACAACCTTGCTAAAGGTGCTGGTGTAGTTGGTAACCAGAGCAACAAGCTTTACTGGTATGGTATGCAGATTCAGGCTGATGATTATAAGTATCAGGTAGCTAACATTGCTGTAGGACCGGAAAATAACCAGACAGTTTACAGCTTTATTGTAAACTCTAATGGTACTATTCAGCATTCCGCAAGCACTGAGTACAAAGAGGATGGCGATATCCTTATTAAGACTGGTGTAAAGGGAGATACTAAGTATCAGACAAAAGCTCAGTTCAAGTATGCTATCGATAACACAGATTCTGTTGATAAGCGTGTTAGTGATGTAGATCTTGGCAAGTTCTTTGTCCCGGCAAAGTAATTTAATATTCGAAATTAGAAATTCTAATTGCAAACAGGATGGGCGGGAAATATTTCCCGCCCATTTACTGTATGTGAAATGCTATATGGTCAAAAAGACCGCTATCTGTAAGCGAATGAAATTATATAGACTATAAGTTCATCTGTGACGAAAAGCCGGGCAAGATTTCCTTGCCCGGCTTTGTGTGCAATTAGAATTTCTAATTTAATTTAAACAGATTATTCGTTCTCGTAATTATCAAACGGTTTCTTGAAGAAATTATCAAGAACTACGTCAGATACTACGCTATCAACTGTATTTACCGGGAAACCATACTTGTACTGGTTAGCTTCCTCGTATGCGGTTGTAGCAGTTTTTTCCGGTACAGTAATGAGAACATCGCCGTCCTCTTTATATGTTGTACCATAGGAATGCTGAATGGAACCGTTGGAGTTGATGATAAACTCATGTCCCTTAACAGTTGCTACCTGATACTTGTAATCATCAGCTGTAAGTAAGAGACCATAGTAGTAAAGCTTGTTGCTCTGGTTACCAGTTACACCAGCACCCTTCTTAAGGGCTTTGTTCTTGAGCGGAGTACGATACTTGTCTGTGCTCTGATCTTTTGTATAGAAGTAGAACTTATATGTGTCACCTGTGTTGTCCTTAATAGACTGAGAACCAGTCTTCATAGAACCGTCATCGGATCCACCGAAGTAGTACATAGCATCATCGATTAAGTAGAACTTAGAAAGCATTACACCATCACTTGTGAACCAGTAATCTTTAGAATTTACTTTCTTCTTAGCGATGTTCTCTACCGCACTATTAGCATCTTTAACAAGAGTACCCTCGTCAAGTTTATATTTCCAAGCATTGGAAGCTGTCTCAGCTGCTGTGTCGTATCCGGCTCTGAAGAGCTTACCTTCTTTATCGAACCAGAACCACTCTTTGTCATCTTCCTCTTCATTTGTATCGTTCGGAAGCCATGTCTTAACCCATTTGTTCTTCTTGGCGTGTCCGTCATCCTCATCGCCGCAGTAGTAAACCGCCTTTTCAGCAGTGCTCATGGCTTTCTCATCATCTTCCTCATCAAGCTGATAGAACTTAACGTTGCTGGATGTAGCAACATCTTCAGCTACCCAACCGTGCTGCATCTGACCTTCTCCGTTGAAGAGGTAGATCTGACCGTTGATGTTGGACTGCTTGCCTGTTGCCGGCTTACCGGTAGCTTTCTTTAAGTAGTACCAGTACTCGTCTGCATCTGCATCGTCGTCGTCAACGCCCGGTGCTACGTCCTTAACCCAAGCACCCTCTACACGAGCACCTGTCTCGTCGCAGTAGAATGTGTGGTCTTTCTCGTAACCGTTAGCTTCATTAACTGCGGCTGTGCCGTCACCAGTGTTAACCCAACCTGTGAGCATGATTCCGTCTGTATCGAAGTAGTAGGATTTTCCCTTGTAAGTGATCTTCTCGTTCTCGGCTCTCTTACCGTTGGACTTGAAGTAGTACCACTCTTCGTCAGCGCTGTCATCATCATACGGAGTTGTTAATCTCCAGTCGTTTGTGATCTTTGCACCGCTGCTGTTTACGAAGTAGTAGTTTCCGTCGTACTCAACCCACTCGGAACGAACGAGCTGTCCGTCGTCTCCTACGTAGTACTCTTTACCATTGCTGGAGCAGAATACGTTTGTATATGCGTCACCGTTTTTGTCGTAGCAATACCACTCGCCATCAACCATCATCCAGGTTCCCTTGGAAGCTGCGAAAGATGTCATGGAAGCGCCTAATGCTAACAGAGCTGCTGCGGATACGACTGCAGCAATTTTAGTCTGCTTTCTCATAATTAATGCACTCTCCTTTTGTTTTTTTGAAACGCTTTTTGAAATTCCTAATTGCATTACGAAGCCATTATACTTCCGATAAGTAAAATTATCAATAGTTTTTTTACAAAAAATGAAGATTTTTTAATAAAGGGAACTATCTTACTTTGCTTCCAGAAATACTCTGTACCTCGAATACACTGGTATTATAGTATAATTTCTTAAGAATTTCCATATCTTTTTTGTTTTTATTTTCTTACGAAATTCTTACGTAAATGCCATTTTATGGCGTTTTTGTATGGATATCAGTACAATCTGCCTGTTTTTTCACTTTGTGGCAGCTTTGTGGCAGGAATGTGTCATAATGGTATGTTCATTTTAATGCATAATTGTGGATGTTTTGAACATTGTAAATTCATATTCAAAATATCATCTTGTATTATCGGAAGTACGTGTTATAATGTTCATATGTATCTATTATTTTTATTATTTTGAACATGTTCATTTTATCAGTTTCTTCCTTATTATTAAACATACATTTTCAGGCATAAACGTGTGGACACTCTCCCACGTTTCCATGGCCGCATGTTTCATGATAAGTGTCGCAAACATGATTCAACTGATTCGGAGGATGACTATGGATCGTTTGGGATTACTCTGCAGAAATATTTATGAGAACAACAAGATGACACAGCGGGAGCTGGCGGCAGCGATGGATCTTTCGCTCGGGACCTGCAACCATCTCGTGAAGGATGGGTTGGCACAGGAGCTCTTCACGTTTGATCCGGCTGAGGGGACTTATTCTTTATTAAAGGGCGGTGTGGATCTTTTAAGAAAATACCGGATGGACAGCGCCGTGATCCTGGCGGCAGGATTCGGGTCCAGATTTGTACCACTGACATTTGAGACGCCGAAGGGACTTTTAGAAGTCTATGGCGAGCGCATGATCGAGCGCCAGATCAAGCAGCTTCATGGGGCCGGTGTCACAGATATCACAATCGTGGTCGGTTATTTAAAGGAGAAGTTCGAGTACCTGATCGACAAATTCGGTGTCAAGCTTCTCTATAACCCGGAATACCACAACAAGAACACGCTAACAACGCTCTACCGCGCCCGGGAGTGTTTTATTGGAAGGAACACATATCTTCTCTCGTCCGACAACTGGATGCGGAATAATATGTACCACACTTATGAATGCGGCGCTTGGTACTCTTCCGTATTTATGAAAGGCGAGACTTCTGAATGGTGTCTTGAGACGAGCAAAAAGGGACTGCTCACCGGCGTTAAGGTCGGCGGCGCGGACTCCTGGGTCATGTATGGTCCGGTGTTCTTCTCGAAAGAGTTTTCGGAACAGTTCTTCCCGATCCTTGAAGAATATTATCATACCCCGGGAACGGAGCAGATGTACTGGGAACAGGTTCTCGCAGACCTCTTAAACGGCGAGGTCGACAGCCATCTTCCGGGCAAGCATCACTTCCCGGTGCCGGAAATGTATATCAACAAACAGCCGGACAACCAGGTGTACGAGTTTGAGAACCTTGAGGAGCTCCGCCTTTTCGATGAGCGCTACCAGAATCATTCCGACAATATCGCGATGGAACTGATCTCCGAGGTCCTTCATGTTCCGGAATCCGAGATTACAGGGATCAAGTGCCTGAAAACGGGTATGACCAACAAGTCTTTCCTGTTCAAGGTCCATGATAAGTCCTATATCTGCCGGATTCCTGGTCCGGGCACCGAGCTCTTGATCAACCGGAAACAGGAAAAGGCTGTCTACGATGCCGTAAAAGGATCCGGGATCACCGAGCATGTTGTATACATGAACGGGGAGACTGGTTACAAGATTTCTGAATATTATGAGGGCGCGCGCAACAGCGATCCGCGCAACTGGGATGATGTGGCGAAATGTATGGCGCTTGTGGAAAAGCTCCATGATTCGAAGCTCCATGTCGACCATTCTTTCGATATCCGGGAGCGGATCAGTTTTTATGAAGCGCTGTGCCGCGGTTACGAGAAAAAGCTCTTTGAAGATTATCCGGAAGTAAAAGCTCACATGCTCACACTGCTCGACCGCCTCGACCGTCTGAACCGGCCGAAGGTCCTGTCCCATATCGACAGTGTGTGCGACAATTTCCTATTCCTGCCGGACGGTGATATCCGCCTGATCGACTGGGAGTACTCCGGCATGTGCGATCCACTGATCGATGTGAGCATGTGCGCGATATATTCTTATTATAATGATTTTGAGGTCGAAAAGCTCATTACGACTTACCTGCACAGGGAGCCGACTTCCGAGGAGCGGTTCGTCTACTACGCATATATCGCTCTCGGCGGATTTTTGTGGTGCCTGTGGGCAGTGTATAAGAGCAGTGTCGGCGAGGAATTTGGCGATTACACGATCGTGATGTACCGGTATGCGAAGCGGTTTTATAAGAAGATCATCACTGCGCCGGAATTTCTTGGGATCGGAAAAGCCGAATAGTTGCCGCATTTTTCTGTGAATTTTTTCAAGACGTATCTGTATTTTTATGCTATACTGAAAATACGCAGATAACGTCCATATGGTCCCGGGATGGAGCTGTGATAAAATGCCAGCTGTCCCAGGATCTTTTACATTGAAAATACCGGGGCAAAGACTGTTTGACCCCGTTCTTATTGAAATACAAGTTTAAAAGGGGGATCTCCATGAGACAAAAGAAACGAGCGGCGGCGCTTCTTCTAAGTGCCGTCATGGCTTTTTCCGCTGTGAGTCCGGCGCTTCCGGCCTGGGCGGCGGCCTGGCAGAAGAACGCATCCGGCTCTTATATCGGAAGTGATGGTTCCGTCCTTACCGGGATCCTGTCGCGGGGTGTCGATGTTTCCCAGTGGCAGCAAAATATCAACTGGTCTGCAGTCGCCGCTGATGATATCCAGTTTGCGATGATCGGAGCCCGCTACAACAACGCGGTAGACCCATATTTTGAGACAAACGTGCGCGGGGCGGCCGCTGCTGGTCTCCGGGTCGGCGTTTACCTCTACTCCTACGCGACAACAACTGCGATGGCGGAATCCGACGCAGATTTTGTCCTGAACCTTATCAAGGACTACCCGATCTCCTATCCTGTCGTCCTCGACGTGGAAGCACAGGAGATGAACAATCTGACTCCGGCGCAGCTTTCTGATATTATCAACGCATTCTGTAAAAAAGTCGAGACAGCCGGATATTATCCGATGGTCTATACCAATGATTACTGGATCAACAATAAGATCGATATGACGAAGGTCCACTATGATGTCTGGATCGCCCGCTACGACGCAAAACCGTCCTACCAGGGTGCGGCATTCTGGCAGACGTCAAACCAGGGAACCGTAAACGGGATCAGTGGAAATGTGGATATCAACTTTTCTTTTAAGGACCTGAGTGGAAAACTTCCGGCGAACCGCTGGCGCTTGATCGGGGACAAGTGGTACTATTATAAGAATTATGTAAAACAGACGGGCTGGATCAATGACGGACAGAGCTGGTATTACCTGAATCAGGATGGAACCCAGTATAAAGGCTGGCTCCTCTTAAACAACCAGTACTACTATCTTCTCCCGACCACCGGGCAGATGAAGACCGGATGGCTGCAGGCGGAGGACGCATGGTACTATCTGAATTCCGACGGCACGATGGCAAAGGACTGGATCCAGGTCGATGGGAAATATTACTATCTGTTAAACGGCGCGATGGTAACCGGATGGCTGCGGATCGATACGGATTACTATTATCTGCGCGGCGATGGTTCGATGGTAACCGGCTGGCGGAAGATGGACGGAAAATATTATTATTTCGGCAGCAACGGAAAGCTCGTCCGCGGGTGGGCGGATATCGACGGAAAGCGGTATTTCCTCCAACAGGACGGAACGATGCTGACCGGCTGGCAGACGATCGATGGGCTTCTGTACTATTTTGACGCGAGCGGCGCAATGGCGGCCGGATGGACGAAGCTTGACGGTTACTGGTATTACTTCAATAACGAAGGAAAGCTGATGACCGGCTGGATGCAGCTTGACGGGAAGTTCTATTATCTCCACACTGACGGGCGCATGGTCATCGGATGGCAGAGTGACGGAACGAACAAGTATTACATGGATACGGTATCCGGTGTGATGTCGGTTGGCTGGAAGCAGATCGAACAGAGCTGGTATTACTTTAACCAGTCCGGACATATGATCACAGGCTGGCTGAACGACGGCGGAAAGTATTATTATCTGAATCCGGCAGATGGAAAGATGATTTCCAACGGCTCATTCGTTGTAAACAATGTCAACTATACCTTCAATAAGAGCGGTGTCTGCCTGAGTGAGACGTCTGCGATCGGCGGCGGGTCCGCGGGAAGTGTATACACGCCTGGAACGTCCGGAACGCAGATCAACGGAAGTAATTATACCGGAACTCCGGCGACCGGAAACAGCCAGAATGGAATTACGACCGGAACGCAGGTGGGATCTGCTCCGGGCGGAAATGCAGGAACGACTGCGACTTCTCCTTCTTCGAATCCGACCGGAAATTCAACCAGCAGTCCATCCGGAAATTCGTCAGGAACCGGAATGGCGGTTGGAAATTACCAGACCGGCGGTCCTGGGTACTCATCCGGTTCAACCGGCAGTACTTCCGGAAGCTCGGCTTCCACAACCGCCCCCGGCGGCAGTACAGCTACTTCGACTGTAAGTCCTGGCGGAAATAGCGGAACGAGCAGCAATAACAATTATTATACAAATACCGGCAGTGTGACCGGCCCTGGAAGCGCCGGCGCGAACTACAACTACAGCTCCGGCTCATCCAGCACCAGCACACCTGGAAGTTCCGGTTCTTCGTCCTCCGGAAATCTGTCCGAGTATCAGACGGGCGGACCGAAGTAGGGCTGAATTTGAATTATTTGGAATTTTTCCGTTTACGAAAAAACACCGCTCCGGCAGGAAATCATACATTCCTCCCAGAGCGGTGTTTTTATGTACTAATTTTCACCATTTTATGTTACAGTGATCACACCTCAAAGATCATATCCCCATAACTCGGGATCGGCCAGTATTCTTTGTCGACGATCATTTCGAGCTGGTCGGCCGGGCTGCGGAGTGCCTGCATCGCCGGGATGATCTCGTCGTAGCAGAAGTGGGCGCGTTTTTCCATGCTGTCGATGTGCTGATACTCTTCTACAAGGTCCTCAAGTTTCGCACGGGCAACTTTCATGTCGGAGAGCAGGTCGGAAACTTCGATGAGAAGTTCTGTCTGGACGCTGTTGTCAGCTTCCGGGCATGCAGTCTTCACAGCGCTTAAGGACTGTGCGAGAACTGTCGTATAGCGGACAACCGCCGGGATCAGCTGCTTTCCGGCAATGTTGATCATGGATTTCGCCTCGATATTGACGGATTTCGCGTAGGATTCATACTCGATCTCCGCTCTCGCAACAAGCTCTTCCTTCGTGTATACACCGAAATCGCCGAACAGTTTGAACGCTTTCTCGGTCACAAGTGCCGGGATGGAATCCACCATGCACTTTAAGTTCGGGAGTCCGCGGCGCTCTGCCTCTTCCACCCATGCCTCACTGTAGCCGTTGCCGTTGAAGATGATACGGCGGTGCTCAGCGAGAAGTTTCTTGATCATATCATGAACCGCAAGGTCGAAATCCTCTGCCTTTTCAAGTTCATCGGCAGCTTCCTTGAATGCCTCTGCAACGATCGTATTTAACACAACGTTTGCGGAGGAAACGGAGTCGGAGGAACCGACCATACGGAACTCAAACTTGTTTCCGGTGAATGCGAACGGGGATGTACGGTTTCTGTCTGTCGCATCTTTATCGAAATCCGGAAGTGTCGTAACACCGGTCTTTAAGGTACCGCCGATCTTTGAGTGAGTCGCGGAACCTGTAGAAATCAGCTGGTCGATCACATCCTCAAGCTGCTCACCTACGAAGATGGAGATGATCGCTGGCGGTGCCTCCTGAGCGCCGAGACGGTAGTCGTTGCCCGGAACAGCCGCAGACTGGCGAAGCAGATCCGCATGACGGTCAACTGCTTTCATAATGCAGGCAAGAACAAGCAGGAACTGGATATTCTCATGCGGAGTCACGCCCGGATCCAGCATGTTGATGCCGGTGTCGGAAGCCAGAGACCAGTTGTTATGTTTACCGGAACCATTGACGCCCTGGAACGGTTTTTCATGGAGCAGGCACGCCATTCCGTGACGGCTTGCAACCTTTTTCATTGTTTCCATAACGATCTGGTTGTGATCAACGGCAAGGTTTGCCTTTGTGTAGATCGTTGCAAGCTCATGCTGTGCCGGAGCGACCTCGTTGTGCTGGGTCTTTGCGGTAACACCGAGCTTCCAGAGCTCTTCATTTAACTCCTTCATATAGGAACCGATCCGCTCGCGGATAACACCGTAGTAGTGGTCATCCATCTCCTGTCCCTTCGGCGGCATTGCGCCGAATAAGGTACGTCCGGTGTAGATCAGATCTTTTCTCTTTAAATATTTGTCGCGATCGATCAGGAAATACTCCTGCTCCGGTCCTACGGACGGAGTGACACGCTTTACTTCTGTGTGTCCGAAGAGGTGGAAGATTCTTGTCGCCTCTTTGTCGATGGCCTGCATAGAACGGAGAAGCGGGGTCTTTTTATCGAGGGCTTCGCCTCTGTAGGAGCAGAACGCGGTCGGGATACAGAGTGTTACGCCAGTTGCGTCTTTCTTTAAGAACGCCGGGGAAGTGCAGTCCCAGGCAGTATATCCGCGGGCCTCGAAGGTCGCGCGCAGGCCGCCGGACGGGAAAGAAGAACCGTCGGTCTCACCCTTGATCAGTTCTTTTCCAGAAAGATCCATCAGAACTTTTCCCTGGGAATCAAAATTTCCGATAAAGGAATCATGTTTCTCGGCGGTCACGCCGGTCAGCGGCTGGAACCAGTGGGTATAATGGGTCGCACCGTTGTCGACTGCCCAGTCTTTCATCGCATGGGCAACCACGTCAGCGATCGTCGGGTCCAGTTCGCTGCCATCCTCGATGGTCTGCTTTAACTTTTTGTAGACACTCTTCGGGAGACGTTCTTTCATCACGGAGTCATTGAACACATTCTCTCCGAAGATCGCCTCTACATTGATGTTTTCACTCATAAACTGCTCCTCCTCGTTTCTGTATAAATAGCCAGCCGCCGTATGGGGCATTTTGCTGCGTCACGCGCGTAAAACACACGGCTACAGCTGATCACGGCTGTCGGGAAAATCATACGTTTTATCCCATATGCAATTACCTGATACTCCGGCTCTTTCCGCAAAAAGACCAGGATCAGACGGATTTGGTTCAAAAATCGTAACGATTCAGCAAGTCTGCGCATCTACTGCACTGATCAGTAGGAAAATACTGGCTTGAAAAAATGTTCTCCCTGCTGCGAGGGAGAACATTTCTTTAACTGCATGATAATGCAAGCTAAACGGATCAGTCAGCTTTGCCGACAGAACCGAATAACTCCATTTTTGTCTTAACGGTCTCTTTAATTGCGTCGAAGCCCGGAGCAAGAAGTTTTCTCGGGTCGAATCCCTTTCCTTCAAGGTCTTTTCCTGCTTCGATGTACTTTCTTGTAGCGTCCGCGAACGCGAGCTGACACTCGGTGTTAACGTTGATCTTTGCTACGCCGAGGGAGATTGCTTTCTTGATCATATCTTCCGGAATACCGGTACCGCCGTGAAGAACGAGCGGCATATCGCCAACTGCCTCTTTGACAGCTGCGAGTGTCTCAAAGCTTAAACCTTTCCAGTTTGCCGGGTATTTTCCGTGGATATTGCCGATACCTGCTGCGAGCATATCAACGCCGAGGTCAGCGATCATCTTACACTCGTTCGGATCTGCGCACTCGCCCATACCGATCACGCCGTCTTCCTCGCCGCCGATCGCGCCAACCTCTGCCTCAAGGGACATTCCCTTCTCACGGCAGATACGGATCAGTTCTTTTGTCTTTTCAACGTTCTCTTCGATCGGGTAATGAGAACCGTCGAACATGATGGAGGAGAATCCGGCATCAATGCACTTTAAGCATCCCTCGTAAGTACCATGGTCTAAGTGAAGCGCAACCGGAACAGTGATCTTCATCTCTTCTAACATTCCATTTACCATTCCTACTACGGTCTTAAAGCCTGTCATATATTTTCCTGCGCCCTCTGAAACACCCAGGATAACCGGGGATCTCAGCTCCTCTGCCGTCTGCAGGATTGCTTTTGTCCACTCAAGGTTGTTGATGTTGAAATGTCCTACTGCGTACTTGCCGTCTCTTGCTTTCTCAAGCATTTCTTTCGCTGTTACTAACATATAGGCCTCCATTTGAATCGTTATTTTGACAGAACAGCCTGTCCCGCCGGATCTGCCGTCTGTTTCCATTTATATGCGGAGCAGACACCATCTATTCCCAACAGGTACTGTTGTCATGATAATTTTATTATAACCGATTTACCCTACTTTGAAAAGGTTTGTTTCACAGTTTCTTCCATTTCCTCCGGCTTGCACTGACGGTTGTGGAGGATCTTCGCGTCGCGGATCTCCTCGATGGCCTGCGGGATCTTCACGCCGGAAATGCGTTCCATCTCGTCGATCAGGGCAAACTCATCAGTATCCTCTTTCTTTCCGAGAACTGCCTCCATAACACTTCTGGAGAACTTGTACGGGCTTGCAGTGGATGCGATGATCGTCTTTGTCGTATCGCCGGTCTTTGTCTTATACTGCTCGTAAACGGCCGCTGCAACGCCTGTGTGGGTATCGATCAGATATCCGGTATCGTCGAATACCTTCTTGATCTCCTTCGCGTTCTCTTCCATATCTGCGTAACCGGCGGAGAAGTCTTTCATGAACTCCTTCATCTCCGGTGTGATCTCGTATTTTCCGTTCTTTGAGAGCTGCTCCATCAGTTCCTTTGTCTTTGCGGCATCTCTTCCGCAGCTTAAGTAGAGCAGGCGCTCTAAGTTGCTGGAAACGAGGATGTCCATGGACGGGGATGTGGTCAGGATGAACTCACGGTTCTTATCATATGTGCCTGTCTGGAAGAAGTCATACAGGACCTTATTGTCATTGGACGCGCAGATCAGCTTTCCAAACGGAACGCCCATCTGTTTTGCGAAATATGCTGCCAGAATATTTCCAAAGTTTCCGGTCGGCACAACAACGTTGACCTTCTCATCCTTTGCGATCTCGCCGTTTGCGAGAAGTTTCGCATATGCGTATACATAGTAAACAACCTGCGGAACGAGACGGCCGATATTGATGGAGTTTGCGGAGGAGAGCTGGAATCCCATTGCATCCAGTTCTTTCGCGAATTCTTTGTCTCCGAAGATCTTCTTGACGCCGGTCTGGGCGTCGTCAAAGTTTCCTTCGATCCCGACTACAGATGTGTTTGCACCTTTCTGGGTCAGCATCTGGAGTTCCTGGACGCGACTGACACCGTTCTTCGGGTAGAATACGATGATCCTTGTTCCCGGTACATCGGCGAAGCCGGCCATCGCTGCTTTTCCTGTATCACCGGAGGTTGCTGTCAGGATCACGATCTCATTTTTCGCATGGTTTTTCTTTGCAGCTGTTGTCATAAGGTACGGCAGGATCGAGAGCGCCATGTCCTTGAATGCGATCGTTTTTCCGTGGAACAGCTCCAGGAAGTACATTCCGTCTGCCTTTGCGAGTGGAGCGATCTCCTCGGTGTCGAATTTCTCATCGTAAGCACGGGAAATGCAGTATTTTAATTCTTCTTCCGTATAGTCTGTTAAGAACTGCTTCATTACCGCATAAGCAGTCCCCTGATATGTCATTCCGGCAAGCTCGTCCATCGTCACATCCAGTGTCGGAATGCGCTCCGGAACATAGAGGCCGCCGTCATTTGCAAGTCCTTTTAATACCGCCTGGGATGCTGTCACGCCAGTCTCCCCGCCGCGGGTACTTCCATATAATAATTCCATCGTTTTTCCTTCCTCTCTTTACGCAGATACAGTGGTAAACTTTACGGAAAGTGTAGCATACTTTAATGTCGCTTGCAAGATAAAATCAATGAAAACAGGGATCTCCTCATACACAAATATTCCTCACAAAAGTCTATTTTTTATCTCTGTTTTATACTGGAGTAACTATCAATTTTCTCCTGCCTATGATATACTCGTCTCGTTACCCACTCCAATCTGGTGACAGAAAGGAGGTGTAAATTTGGATTATGTTTTTTCTTTTATAGTTGCTGTCATGGCTGGTGTGGTATGTCACTACATCATCAAATGGTTAGACAGTAAACCGGATCGGTAACTAACCTGTAGATGCTCAACTACATAAAACGAGAAGAAACCCCTCAGAGATGCCGCTCTGAGGGGTTTCATTTTGTGTAAATTTGAACTATGTTCTATTTCTTTCTTAGCCATTATATCATATGCAAATTTTCTTTGCAATATACTCCGATATAACTTTCATCCATTTCTTCTATGCCACAGCCGCTTTCTTCTTTTTCATCATCTGCAGTGCCGCTGAAATTCCGACGAGAACGATGCCGACAAGGTCTGTCACTGTTCCCGGAATGATCAGGCAGAGACCTCCGACGATGGATAAGAGTCTCTCGATCACATTCAGGTTCGCAAACATGTAGCCTTCAAGACCTGCTGCAACACCGAACAGTCCGATCAGGGAGGTAATGATGATCGTCACAACTCCGAGAACACCGGTATCAATGAAGAGCATTGCCGGGTTGAATGCGAAGATATACGGTACGATGAACGCTGCGATCGCAAGACGGGATGCGTTTAACGCGGTCTTCATCGGGTTAGATTTCGCGATCGCGGATCCTGCGTAAGCTGCAAGAGCAACCGGCGGTGTGATATCTGCTACGATACCGAAGTAGAATACGAACATGTTGGCAGCGATCTTGTTGATTCCCATACCGTTTACAAGGATCGGTGCACATGTGGTAGCCATAATGATGTAGTTTGCAGTTGTCGGAACGCCCATACCAAGAACGATACAGGTTAACATAGTAAGGAACAGAGCTACGATCACGCGGTCACCGGCAACACCGACGATTGCGGAGATCAGAAGCTGTCCAAGACCGGTCATTGTTACGACACCGGCGATGATTCCGGCAACGCCGCAGGCAACAGCTACGGAAAGTGTATTCTTACCACCTGCCTCCAACGCGTTGATGAATCTTGTCGGGTTCATTCTTGTTTCTTTATTCGGCATGCTGACAAGGATTGCAAGGGCGGTAGCGATGATCGCTGCACGGGACATCGTGTAGCCCATCATAACCATTGCAACAAGGGCAACCAGCGGAATAAGAAGATAACCCTGACGAAGGAATAACGGTCCGAATTTCGGGAGCTCATCCTTCGGGATACCCTTTAAACCAAGTCTCTTTGCTTCCAGGTGTACTGTGATGAAGATACCTGTGAAGTAAAGAAGTGCCGGGAAGATCGCTCTCATCGCGATCTCGCCGTACTGGACGCCTACCATCTCAGCCATTAAGAATGCAGCGGCACCCATGATCGGCGGCATGATCTGTCCGCCGGTGGAGGAAGCTGCCTCAACGGCTCCTGCGAATTCGCCTTCGTAACCGGTCTTTTTCATTAACGGGATCGTTACGGAACCGGTTGTTACGGTATTACCAACAGAGCTTCCGGATACCATACCGCAGAGAGCGGAGGAGATAACGGCTACCTTTGCCGGGCCGCCGATGGAAGCGCCTGCTAAGGAGTTTGCGAGCTGGATAAAGAACTCGGAAATTCCCGTCGCCTCAAGGAAGGCACCGAACAGGATAAACAGTGCGATGTACGTCGAGCAGACACCGATCGGAGTACCGATGACACCGCCTGTCGTGTAGAACAGGTTGTATACAACAGATTTTAAAACGACTGCAAATTCTCTGCCCTGTCCGAGTCCGTTGTAGAATGCGTAGCAGATAAAGAATGTCGCTACACAGAGGATCGGGATACCGACAACGCGGCGGCAGGTCTCTGCGAGGATCAGGATACCGATCACGCCGACGATAACCTCCGTCTGGCTGATTCGGGTCGCATGACCGATGATCGTTTTAAAGTTGATAACGAAGTAGAAATAAGCACCCGCTCCGAGTACCATGAGGATAATATCGTAGATCGGGATCGAATTTTTCTTTGTGCTGCCTTTCTTCATCGGATATATGAGGAACGAAAGGATGATAACAACGCCTACAAAAAGAGAACGGCGCACACGCTCATCCCAGTTTGCAAACAGGTTCATGTAGAGCATTAACAGTGAAAATGCTGCCAGAAGATAGCGGATCACCTGTTTTGGAACGCCTTCCCAGACTCGGGTATTCGATTCACGATCATACTTTTTCATGATGGCTTCGACGTCTTCCGCGGTACCGGTCTCAACATCCGCAACAGGAGATGTGTTGACTTTCATATTGTCTTTCTCTGCCATACAAATCCCTCCTTTTTTTCACATTCCGTTCTTCCTCCCTCACACCCCTGAAGAGTTCCGGAATGCTTTCTGCCGTTTGTTCACGTTTTCTGTCTCAGAGTCCTTTATGTTCACACGAGAACTCTACTTTACTGTTTCGCCCGCAGAGTTCCCTCAGACTGATTTCTTTTCCATGGATCGTGAGTGTATGGTCCGAGACCGTACCCACGATGTACGAAAGATACGGCATCTCCTTATCAAATCCGGAAATGACCATCTCCCCGTTTTCATCATACGTCAGTGTCTGCCCATCCTCGAGCTCCGTCTGGACGCCCGCGCCAAAATTGTTGTAGATGGTGCGGACCACATAGATTTTATGGTCGCGGATCTGGTAGACATCCGTCAGCGGATACTGATTGACCGAGTGGATGAACGTCACTGAGAATTCATCCCCCTCTTTTACCCGGAAGCGGGCAAGCTCTTCATTCGTGTCCCCGTTCCTTAAGACCAGACAGTCCCCGCTTCGAAAGGTATATGCAAGAACGGCGGCAATAATTGCCGTGATTATTGCCGCCGCTGTAAAGAATCTTGCTTTCCTGTTTTTCAAGGTAATTACTTGATCGCTCCAACTTCTTTGAAGTACTTCTCAGCACCCGGATGGAACGGAACAGAAATACCGGAAACTGCATAATCGAGATCAAGCTCTTCGCCCTTTGCATGGGTAGCAGCGATTTCATCTTTGTTCTCGAAGATAGCTTTTGTGATATTGTAAACGGTCTCTTCAGAAAGCTTCGGAGATGCGATCAGAGTAGCTTTGATCGCTACAGTCTGTACATCGTCGTCAACGCCCTTGTAGGAGCCGCCCGGAATACTATAAGTTGTGTAGAACGGATGTGCATCAGCAAGGATCTTTGCATGCTCATCGTCTACAGTAAGAAGGTTGATCGTGTTTGTTGTAGCGAGCTCTACGATCGCTGTTGTCGGAGCACCTGCTGTACAGAAGAAAGCATCGATCTTGCCATCTTTTAATGCATCTGCGGAATCACCGAAACCAAGGTTGTTGACCTGGATATCGTCGAAGGAGATGCCGTAAGCTTCAAGGATCTGACGAGCGTTGAATTCAACACCGGATCCGGCATCACCAACGGATACTCTCTTGCCTTTTAACTCGTCGACGGATTTGATATCACCGGATGTAACGATCTGGCAAACCTCAGCGTAGAGGGCTGCAACTGCTGTAAAGTCTTTTGCTGCACCTTCTTCTGCGAAAAGGTCGGTTCCGTTGTAAGCATAATCCATAACGTCGTTCTGTACCGTTGCGAGATCTGCTTCACCGTCATTTACAAGGTAGATATTTGCTTTTGAAGCACCGGTGGACTGTACATTGATGTTTACACCGATGTCTTTGCTGTTAAGAACATTCGCGATTACGCCGCCGTACGCGTAATATGTACCGGTTGTACCGCCGGTTCCCATTGTCAGCTTCTGAACGTCACCACTCGGAGCTGCGGCTGCGGTTGTCTCTGCTGCGGCTGCGTTTGTCTCTGCTGCGGCTGCTGTTGTATCAGCTGCGGCTGCGGTTGTCTCTGCCGGTTTGCTGCCGGAGCAGGCGGTCAACATCATCGCACAGGACAGTGCAAGGGCAATTGCTGCGGAAAATCTCTTTCTCATATCTTTCTACCTCCTTTTTTCTGTTCCTTTGTTCAGTTTTTAACAAAGGAAGCTTACGAATTTATTATACAACGCGTCTGTAACTTTTGCAACAAATTTTGTTAATTTTTGTAAACATTGAGGAAACCATGGCTCTTATCTTTATCGCAATCAGCCGTGTTTGCTTCCATAATATAAAGTATTGATGTGCAATTACTTAAAATTATAAAATTATTGTGATTATTTGTGCATGATTATACTTTTAAATTGTACATATATGCATAGGTTGTGCAATTATTACAATATCTCAAAATTCATGTCGAGCAGAGATCATACTCCTCCCACTAAGATGAATCTGTATTATCCACCATCCAAAAAAGCGGAAGTCTTATCTGACTGAGATAAAATATGGCGGCACATTTTTCTCTTCTGTGCCGCCATACCTATACAGTTCTATTTTCAGTCTGCCTTTCACTTATCTTTATTTCTGCGTTTTCTCCAACAATGTATCCGTGACTCTCTCACTGAACTCCCTTATCCTGTCTTCGATCCCCGGCAGCTTCATCGCCGCTCCGGCGTTGTTCGCCGTCTCCATCATACAGAAGTTGCCCGGGAGATAGAACGTCTTGTTCATGTTTAACGCCGTGACGAGCTGACCGGCGAGGAGATCACTCCCCGAATATCCGGATACGATGATCGCAAACAGCGCCTTATCGTAAAATCTCGTTGTACGGAACAACGCCGTCAGCCGGTTGATGAAGGCCGTCATATTGGCCGAAAGCGCATCATTATAGTTTGGACAGAGGAGCAGGATCGCGTCCGCCCACTTGACCGCCGGATAGATTGCTTCCACCATGGCTCCGCCGTAGAAACACTTTCCCTGTTCACCAAAATGCAGACACATCTGATACGGGCATCCCGAGCAGTCCACAAGCGTACCGTTCCGCAGGTTGACCTCCTGGATCTTGATCCGATCATCCAGTTGTTCCTTCACCTTCTGCCAGATCGCCAGCGTATTGGACGTTCTATGGTTGGAAGCGTGGAGCACCAGCAGATGTGCTTCTTTCTTCGGCTCCCACTCTGTCTCCAGGATCTCATGAGCCAGGATCTGCGCACTCTTTTTATAGGCACCGAACCGGTCCGTGTTCATGTTCGCAGCCTGGATCAGATAGTTGTCGAGAGAGGCAGTTCCTTCCACCAGCGGCCGTCCGACAAACGCGCAGCCGGCACGGTTCGCCGCGACCGCCAGCTCCCGCGCCGTCGCTTTCGTGTAAAATTCACTCTCCGCATCGATGATCATGCCGCCGACAGCACCGGAAAGGACCTGTTCACCGCCGCGCAGCCAGGCGAGGACTTCATAGTAACCGCGGTTGATGCCGTTTTTTCCGAGCGGAACTGCGAACAGGAGCCGCCGTCCCCAGTATCTTTCCGGGTCCTGTTCCAGGAGATCCATGTTCTCCACGATCTCTGCATCGATCCCGTCCAGTGCCGCCTCTAAAACCTCATCCAGCCGCGCCCGCTCTTTCTCCGAACCACGTTTTTGCGGGTACAATACAAGTAATCTGTCGTTCTCCATGATGTCTCACTCTCCTATAAAAAAGAAACAATATGCGTTCCCCATCCTCTACACGATCTTCGCCAGGTTCTCCGCCGCAAATTCGATCCTCTCGTACAGCTTTTCCGGCAGCGCCAGTGCCTCCGTCTCGATTCCATGATCCGTATAGCGGTTCTTCACGCCCATGTAGACGCCGCCGAGGAAGACGGATCCGCAGTGCCACTGTTTTCTCAACGTCATTAAGATCGAGATCGCGCCGGAAGAGAATGCCGGTGCGACAAACGGTTTGTAGCCGATGGCGCGCATGTGAAGGTTTGCGGTGACAGTCAGGTTTGTCAGCTCTTTCGAGAGCTCATCGTTGTAATTTTCGATGGAATCCGCAATGACAAGGTCCTGTCCGTGCGGTCCGAAGGAACGCCCCTCTGTCAGGAACTGTTTGAATCTCGGATCGCGTTTTGCATAATATGCAGCCCGGGCATTCATGACTCCGAGACCGAATCCCTGTATCTGCTCCGGGAGAAGTCCCATCCAGTCATATTCCCCGGCCTCATTCTTATTGCTCTCGAGAAATGCGGTCTTTGCAAGCGGATCGACCGGATCAGATACCGCGCAGAAAAGTCCCTTAAAGTTCTTCTCTCTCGCCATCTTCGCGTAATGGCCGATGATCTTCGAGTTATTCTCAAACTGGTACATGCGGACGTCCTTGACGCCGGAGCCGACCGGCGGGATTCCCTTTGACGCGACAAATACGAACACATCGCAGTCAAAGAGATGTTCCGGGGCCACGACATCCACCTCCGGCATCGCGTCGTAGTCCCACGGATATGCGATCTGGTTCTCCTCAAACTCCCAGCGGGCGGTCACTTTGTCGGAGATATCGCAGATCCCGATCGAGGAGATCATATCTCCGCCGAGAAGGTGAAGTCCTGTCAAAAGCATGCTTCCGACATCGCCGATCGCCAGCACATGGACACGCTTTTTGCCGTCTTTCGGCTCGTATGCCAGGATTTCCTTAAATTTCGGATGGGATGCGTTGACCGCGCGGAGTGTCCCGGTCTTGATCTGGTCCATGACTTCCTGCGGGAGCTCCCCGATCTGTCCGTCAGTTGCGGACGCATCCAATCTGTTTGTATTTAACCAGCTGACATCCTCTTTTTCTGCAAAGAGTTCCGCCGGGTGATCGACAAGAAATGACGCGCGGCGGCTTCCCGGAGCTCCGGTAAACAGCCAGGTAAGCTTCGTTCCCGCTGCCGGTTTTTCTGTTTTTTCATACGGCAGATTGCCGTGAACGGACGCGCAGAACGCATCCCCGATCTTATAATATGTAACCATTTTATGATGCCCCTCTCTATTTTACTATCAACAAGTGAAAACACGCTTCGCGAGTTTCATATCTGCAGGCAGAACTCCATTAAGATATCTCTGCCCCGGTCGATACCGGCGTGTATCTCTGGTTCATAACACCTTCCGTCAACAAGACTTTTTCCTGCAAGTCCGTTTTTACAGTCAGTACAGTCAATACACAGACCTACTGGATCGTTACCATAAACTTTCTCATCCTCTGCAGCATCTCCAGATCATTTTCCAGATAAACCGATGCCGCGAGATTCTCATCGTACTCCATGCAGCTTCCCTTATCCGGGCAGAGCGGCAGGATGACTGCCTCGGAGAGGCGCGACAGCGTCAGGTTCTTCGCGTACTGTTTCCGGTACTCCGCCTCCAGGACCTGTAAAAGATCCCTGGAATTCTCGATACAGCAGGCCGAAAACTCCACCAGTGCCTCCCTGCTGCAGCCGGAGAGCTTCGGTGTCGCATACGGCAGGATCATGTTGATGGACGACTGAAGTCCCGCAACTTTCATTTCCTCCCGGCGCACCGTGTCACCGCCGATAAACGGGTACAGCGTCGATTCCACGAACCACTGGCGCACATTCGGCATCGAGTAGATGCTCTCGACCGGCACCTTCAGCTGCTGCATCAGATCCCGCCCGTAGCCGGACAGAACTCCGACAACGACTTTTTTGATCGGAATCCCCGTCTCCCTGAGCTTCGGAACGAGTACCCGGAGACGGTCTGCCTTGTGGACAAGGTCGTCGACCAGGATTACCGGACGGTCGAAGGAACGGATCGTCTCGATCTGACTGTTTAACGGTGAATAATACGGGAACGGCTCGATCGTGTAGCTTTCCAGATCCGGCTCATAGACCTTATCCGTGTGCAGCGTCTTTGTCACCGTATTCGGGACAACTTTTCCTCTGAGGATCTTGCCGAACGGAACGCACATGTTCTTTCCGAGCCGTCTCGGAACGAGCGGTTCTCTCGGCACATCGTTCAGCGACGTAATCCTGTCCACAAGGCGGTGATGCATGACTCCGGAGGATAAGGAAAGGACGAGATTTCCCGGATACAGCTTCGTCATCGCGATCTGCAGTTTCTTATGATTCTTCTCGATTGCCCTGAGGACCGCCGGATTGCTGGCAAACGGTTCCTTGATCGTTGTCTCCAGGTTATGCAGGAACATGAGCGGTTCATGCATGTCGACCAGGTAGATCGTCCTCTTGTCATTTTCGTCTGCCAGGTGCGGACGCACAAAGCCCTGTCTTTCCAGCGCGTACACGACATGCTTCGCCGCCGTTCCGCGCTCTGCCACGAACAGCGCAAAGCTGTAATTCTTCTCCAGCTCTTTCGCAACGACCTCCACCAGGAGCTGCTGTGCGGCATCCCGGATCATCTCGCTGTCCCCGGTATTCTCCTCTCTTGCGTAGATCCCCGTGATCAGGAGGATCTCTCGGCTGCTCTTTCCGCGCACCAGATTCGCAAGCTCCATGTCCTTTAAGACTCCGTACAGCTCATCATTCCCGATCTCCCGGTAGCTCGCAAAACCGACCGGCCGCTCGCCTTCCACGGTGTTCCTCAGGATCAGCAGGCTGTCGTTCTCCACCTGGATCCTCGTGAGAATCGCCTGGGCATCCGGATGTCCGTAGAGGACGGTATTTCCGAGCTCGTCCAGGACCGCATGGTCTCTTCCGGAGGCATTCTCAAAAGCGATCGCTTTCGCTCTCAGGATCGGCTTGAACTCCGGCTCACGCAGGTACATTCCCTTATGGTAAATGTACTCCTGAACAACCGGATCGATCAGGCTGGAAATATCACGGTGGTTATCGATGTTCTCTCGAATCTTTGTGGAGCTGATATCTTCCAGCTCGCGCGGCAGCTCCAGCTGCACGACTTTTCCCCTGATCTCATTGTAGACCTCGGTCGGATGTGCTTCTCCGGCCCGTCGGAATACGATGTGATTGAAGAAATGGATCGAATTTTCTTCCGGCTCTTTCTTATAGGAACTTGCATTGTGGATGACGTCCGATCCGACCACGATGTAGAGTTCCTCATTCGGGAACATTTCCTTCAATCTGCGAAGGTCCGCCGGGTTCGCGATATTGACCGGCGTGTTGTCCGGGAACAGATGCACATAAAATTCATCCGCGATCGACATGTTCACGATCTGGCGGCGAACCAGATGCGGCTGGGTCTTCTTCGACCAGGAAAATTCATCCACCGCGAGAAATACCGTAAATCCGAGTTCACGGATCTTTCTGGCGATCTCCTTGTGGGACAGGGTGAACGGATCGAAGGTCCCCGGGAAGAATGCCACTTTATTTCTCGTCATGGTCTCCACGTCACCGCCGAAGAGCTGGTAGCGGGAGATGAAACGTCCGATGTGGGACAAGGTCGCCGCACGGTAGTAGAGGCTGAGCTCTCCGCCTTTATTCTCATTCAGGAGGAACAGCAGTTTTTTCGCACACAGAGAGAACATCCGGTTCTTATCGCGCTCTGCAAGGATCTGGGAGCCGAAAATATGCTGCCCGATCACAAGAAGCGCCTCCTGGCGGACCTGTTCTCTGTAGTTTGCAAGGCAGCTTAAGATCAGTCCCAGGATCTTCATCCTCCGGTCCTCGGCGATCTCATCCGGCTCCTGGAAGCGGACCGGATATCTGGAATAGCACTCCAGAATGATCCCCAGTGTGTCGAGTGCGACAGACACGATCCGCTCATTTCCGTTCGCGAGCAGGATATGCAGGCGCTCAATAATGTCATCGAGCTGTTCCGGCGGAAGCCACAAGGCAAATTCGCCGAGATATTCCGGAATATACTTCGAGAACTCGTACTCGCCGACTTCCAGGCCTTTTAACAGCTCGACCGCGATCTCGTTCCTCTGGTCCGTCGTCAGAAGGTGGGCCAGGCGCAGGAGTGCACGTCCCGCATCGTGGCGGACTCCAACCTGCTCACTGACCTTGATGAGGTTCGAGAAGTGGGCACAGATATGGAGCAGATGCTCTCGTTTTCCATGGTCCACCTGATCTGCCAGCAACTTGATATTGACGGATTTTAAGATCCACGGGGTCGCCGATTTCAGGTTTTCAAGGAAGATATCGCTGACCACGTCATGTCCGTACAGGACTTCTCTCTGTCTGCTCGTATCAAGGCGCAGATTTGTAAAGATCCGGTACTGCAGGAAGAGGAGTGTGATCGTCTTCGGATCGATCTTTTTCGCCGCATCGCAGGCAAGCCGGTAGCACGCGCTCTCCGGTGTCACCGCCTGCGTCAAAACTTTCAGGACACGGACCGCAGCGATCTGGATCTTCTCATCCTCGTCTTCCATGTGTTCGATCGCGAAACTGATCAGGCTCTCCAGATGTCCATCCTTGCTGCTGAGATCGAGCGGCAGGGAAAAGATGCAGTCTAAAAGGTAGAAGACCGGATCCCCCACGAGGCGGTGTTTTCTGTCAAACCATTTCATAAATACCCCGAACAGCTCCTCCCGGACCTTCTCCGAGCTTCGCTCCATGGCAGACATCATGACAAATTTTAAGGAGTTCTGGATCCGGTGCTTCTGCTGTAATGTCAGGCGATAGTCCGGGCATACGAGCTGCGCCATGTATTCTTCCCAGAGCGTCAGAGCCGTCTTGTCATCCGGATCCGGCATGTTTTTCGGAAGTTCTTTCCGGTATCCGGCGTTGAAGTCCGCGAACATTTTTCCGACCAGGGCCGCCGCCTGCCTGCGGATGTCTCCCTCTCTGTTTAACAGGAGCTCATATAAGAAGCTGATCGTCTGCTCTTTCTGGCGGTGGTTCAGGTGAATCGAATATTCATTGAACATGTTTAAATATGCGCGGACATTCTTCCAGTCTTTCTCGCTCCGCGCCGCCTCGAGAATGTTTCCGAACTGGCGCTCGGTGCCGAGCCGGTGCATGACGTCGATGTTGTGCTCGATCCCCCAGAATACAAACGAGCGCACCACCTGTTTTCCGGACTGCAGGACGATGTCCACCGGCTTTTCTGCCGGGTCCGGATGGCCTGTGAGGTCCACATCCACGCCTTTTGAACGCATGTAGCGCTCAAATTCGTACAGACGGGAATAAACGACACGGTAGCGGTTCCGTTTCTTTTCATCCACGTTGTCGAGCTTGGACAGGATGACGTCGAAGGAATCCTTCAGTGTATAGATCTTCGTGAGTTCTCTTCCGTCCTCGCCGCGCATCTGCTTGACACGGAAGTCCGCATAGATCAGCACCAGGGACTCCACGGAGATGTTGTCAAGCTCCAGATCCCAGGTTGAATGGTTGGCAGCGATATGACCGATCCCTTCCATATGGTAGGCGGTAAACCACTGGTTCGTATAATAATAGTGCAGATACGGAACCCGCTCATTCGGTTTGCACCCGAATTTTCCGAGATCATGGCCGGCCGCCGCGCCGGATGCCAGCGCCAGATCGATCGGAACGCCTGCCGCATAAAGTCCCTGGGCTACCGTCATGGCAACATAGTGGACACCCGCGATATGACCGAGTGTCTCGAAAGGCGTCGCCTCACGGTTTAACCGCATCATCTCGTAGACGTACTGGTCGCGGAATTCACGGATAAAGTGCTCATATTCATCCGCACGCTCAAAATGCGCATATTCTTCTTTTGTTAAAAAGCGGAAATCATCATATGGATCGAACGGCATCACTTTCCGTTCTTCATCAAAGAAATACTGGAGAACATTTAAGAAGTAGAGCGCAGACGGCGCACAGGGAGCCGCGGACGCAGAGAATTCATCATCCGGATACAGGATGTGTGTCACATATTTATAAGTGAAGGAGAGCCAGCCCTCTTCCGGCTCATTTCCGAGCTTTTCCATATCTTCCCGGCAGAATTCCAGGATTTCCGCGCAGGAAAAGCGTCTCGTCACCGGAAAGGCTTTCTCGAAGATCACTTCCCAGCGGTCTTTATCAAACAGCTGCTGCATACTGCGGCGGCTGAGGCCGATCTTTTTTAAAAATTCTTTCTCTGACAGGCGGTTTCCAAGCTCTGTCACAAGATGGCGGATGTGTCTGTTATACATGGAGCTACCTCCGTTTCGTGGGGTTGATGTCTGATTTATGAAAATATGATATAGAAATAGTATAAACACCTCACATTTCATTTTCAAGGAATTTTTGTTCTTCTGTTTTGTAACTTTTTATCACAGATACTTGACTTTCAAAAGTTATGATGTTATTATTTCAGTAACAATTATCATTATTATTGTCTATTTAAATTTAGAAATGATCCAGAAAGGAGGTTTCCCATGAAAGCATTAAAATTCAGCCGCCAGCGTGAGTCCATCCGGGAATGCCTGAAGAACCGCACTGATCATCCTACCGCCGATGCCGTATATGTGACGATCAGCAAAGACTATCCAAAAATCAGTCTGGGGACTGTGTACCGCAATTTAAATCTTCTGGCGGATATGGGCGAGATCCAGCGTTTTTCCAGCGGGGACGGCTCAGAACACTTTGACTACAATACTGATCCACATTACCATTTTGTATGCAGGACCTGCGGAGCGATCATTGATATGCCTCTCGAGCTGGTTCATGATACATCGGATTTTCTCTCCGCCCCGTTTCCGGGACACGTTGACTCCCACACTGTTTTCTTTTACGGCGAATGCGAGGACTGTCTGAAAAAGAAAAGCTAAAAATTCAAAAATTCTATTGACATTCGGTGTCAATTAGAATATAATAACGATAACAGTTACTATTATTTTTTAAAAATAACTGTGATCCATGCTGCATCATTTATGATCAGAGATTTTGATACTCCCTGATCCCAGATAATAAATCTTAAAAAGGAGAAAAATACTATGAAAAAATTTGTATGTTCTGTATGTGGTTATGTATATGAGGGCGAGGCTGCTCCGGAAAAATGTCCGCAGTGCGGCGCTCCGGCTTCCAAGTTCACTGAGCAGTCCGGCGATATGACATGGGCTTCCGAGCACGTAGTTGGTGTTGCAAAGGGCGTAAGCGAAGATATCCTTGAAGATTTAAGAGCAAACTTCAACGGCGAATGTTCTGAGGTTGGTATGTACCTCGCTATGGCAAGAGTTGCTCACAGAGAAGGTTATCCGGAGATCGGTCTTTACTGGGAGAAAGCAGCTTACGAAGAGGCTGAGCACGCTGCTAAATTCGCAGAGCTCCTCGGCGAAGTTGTTACAGACAGCACAAAGAAGAACCTTGAGATGAGAGTTGAGGCTGAGAACGGCGCAACAGCTGGTAAGACAGACCTCGCTAAGAGAGCAAAAGCCGCTGGTCTTGATGCAATCCATGACACTGTTCACGAGATGGCAAGAGACGAGGCAAGACATGGTAAGGCATTTGCTGGTCTCTTAAAGAGATATTTTGGCTAATTTATAATAAGCGCGTTATAAGAACGTCATGTAACAAGAACCGGTATTCCATCTGCGGATGAGATGCCGGTTCTTTTTTGTTGGCGCTACGGATCCTGTATCATGCTGTTTTTTCATAGTTTTCAGGTTTAACTTTAAAAACTATGCTGTGAATCTATCTTTTATGGTTATAGAGAAAAATGGTAAACTGCCCGACACAAAAGCCGCGCAAGATACAATGTTGGACTTAATATTTCCAATTTGTGAAACAAAAGATCGACAGTGCATGGGCTGAGGAAGTCCATGCACTGTAATAATTCCGGAATCACCGCTTAGGATAATAAGCCGGAATCCTCGGTTATTCAATTGCCGATGTAGTTCACTATTATTGTCATTCTCTACTGATTATTTTTTACGATCTTCCTGACTTCACCAAGACTCATCCCCTGCTCTCTCGCGATCTTCGCAAGGTCTTCATACTCAAGTTTTCCGCGTTTCACGCCGTAACCTTCCGCGATCTTCTCGCGAACCACGCCATACGGAGTCTCGTGTTCTTTCATGGTTCTTGTAAGAGTATAGCGTCTGCTGATATTTTCACGGATTCCAAGTGTTGTCGTGTGTTTAAAGAGCAATGAGATCATCTTCTCCTTATCTCCGCAGCGGCACATGCAGGTCAGGAGAATGCCCGGGCGGCTCTTTTTCATGCCGATCGGGATCGTATAGACTTCCAGGGCGCCTGCTACAAACAGGATCTCCTGAACAAAGCCCAGTGCTTCCGGTGTCATGTCATCGAGATTGCAGGAAAGCTCCGCTACCTCATCCCCGCTCTCTTCCATCTCACCGAGAAGGACGCGCACACAGTTCGCGCGCTCAAAGTCTTTCTTTCCCATACCATAGCCGATCGCGGATGTCCGCATCACCGGCATTTCCCGGAATTCTGTCACGAAATGTTTTAAGAGCGCTGCGCCCGTCGGCGTGCAGAGTTCTCCTCTGATCGCACCGCTGTAGATCGGAAGTCCCTGTAAAATAAAGGCGGTTGCCGGAGCCGGGACCGGCAGGATCCCGTGCGCACAGCGGACGTTTCCGCTTCCGACATGGATCGGGGATGCGATAACCTTCTGTGGGGCGATCATGTGCATTAAGAGGCAGACTCCGGCAATATCCGCGATCGCGTCCGCGGTTCCGACCTCGTGGAAATGGATCTCCTCGACAGTCTTACCGTGGACGTGAGACTCTGCCTCGGCGATCAAGTGGTAAACCGCAACAACATCCTTTTTGACCTCATCAGGCAGATTTAAATGTTCAATAATGTGTGTGATCCCGGCCATGCTTGCGTGATGATGGTGTGGGTGGCCGGAATCCTCTTTTGTATGGGTTTCCTCGTGGGTATGAGTGTGATGGAAGTCGTGCTCATCATGGTGGTCATGATCGGGCTGGTGATCATGATCGTATGCATGTATGTGAGTATTGTCCGCCATATCAGCGGCCATCTCATGGTGATGGGCCTCAGTCTCATGGTGGTGATGGTTCCCCGCCTCTTCGTCGTGGTCGTGGCAATGTTCGTGATGATCATGGTCATGCTGCTCTGCGTGGTCGTGTACATGCTCCTGCAGATCCACATCCACGCTCTCCTCTTCCTCTCCGTGGATCGTCACCTTCATATGCGTTCCGGTAATCCCGCACTTCACAGCCGGTTCTGCCTCAACAGAGAGTCCCGGCAAACCCATCTCATTCATTGTCTTTAAAAATCCTGCCTTGTCCGGGCAGATCTCATAGAGGGACGCCATCAGCATGTCACCCGCAGCGCCCATTCCGCAGTCAAAATATAATGTTTTCATTCGAAATACCTCCGCTTATCTCCAATATCATCCCCGCATATGGTTCATCATGCTCGCCAGATACCCGGCTCCGAATCCGTTATCAATATTTACCACACTGACGCCGCTCGCGCAGGAGTTCAGCATCGAAAGGAGCGCAGAGACACCTCCGAAGGATGCCCCGTATCCGATACTCGTCGGCACCGCAATCACCGGGCAGTCCGCAAGACCGCCGATCACACTTGCGAGCGCTCCTTCCATCCCCGCGATCGCGATGATCACGCGGGCATTCATGATCGAATCCATATGGGACATCAGGCGGTGAAGTCCCGCAACTCCCACATCATAGAGGCGCTCCACCTGATTTCCGAGTGACTCGGCCGTAAGCGCGGCTTCCTCCGCTACCGGGATATCGCTGGTCCCACCGGTCGCCACGACAATCGTGCCGACGCCGTCTTTTTCCGGGAAGTTTCCGCAGATCGCGACCTTCGCATCCTTAAAATACCGGTATCCGCTGCCGTCCGGATAGATTTCCGATAGTAGTTTTTCTGTTTTTAAACTTTTCTCTTCATCCACCCGCGTGATCAGGATCGTCTCCTGCCCGTGTTTTTTCATTACTTCCACGATCCCGGCGATCTGCTCCGGAGTCTTTCCCGCCCCGTAGATCACTTCCGCCGCGCCCTGGCGCAGTTTCCGGTGCGTGTCCAGCTTTGCAAATCCCAGATCATCATATCCCGCCGCCGTAAACGGCTCCTTTTTCAGTTCCAGGACAGCGTTATCCACAGACAATTCGCCTGCTGCCACCTTTTTCAACATTTCGCGTATATCTTCCACTTTTGTTCTCTCCTTATGTCAAAATCTGCTGCTGCGACGGCATTTACCGGCAGCTGGATGCCCGAAAGGATTATGCTCCGGCATAGTCCTGTACCGCGCGGTCGCTTGCGACAATCTTTCTCTTTCACACGAGTGCGCATCTTAGACGCACAATGCCTTTTTGTTTCACAGGAAGTTCCTCCGGAATTTCCCTATGAAACAAAAAGCCACGAAAAGAGCAGCCAGTCATTCTGACTGACTTTTTTGCTCCCTTCATGGCAACTTTTCGTTTTATGAGATGTGCTTTCAATCATGCATGAAGCAATCACCTGGTCTCATTTTACTCCCCAACAGTATTCTTAAGAGTTCCGATCCCTTCGATAATGCACTCCACAACATCGCCTGTCTTAAGGAATTTCGGCGGTACGAATCCCATGCCGACTCCTGCCGGCGTTCCTGTTGCGATGATCGTTCCTGCCTTTAATGTCATTCCTTTTGTAAGTTCGCAGATCACTTCTTCAATTCCATGGATAAAAAGTCCCGTGTTGGAATCCTGACGGAGTTCTCCGTTTACTTTTGACTGGAGTTTTAACACCGGCGGAAACGCAGTGGAATCGACCGTCATGATACACGGGCCGAGCGGTGTGAAACCATCCAGGCTCTTTCCAAAGTACCACTGTTTATGTTCCGTCTGCACCTCCCTGGCGCTGACATCATTCATGATCGTATATCCGAAAATATAGTCTTTTACTTCTTCCGGCTTCACATCTTTCGCATCTTTTTTGATGATGACCGCAAGCTCTGCCTCGTAATCCAGCTGGTTCGTCAAATTTTTATGTGCCGGAATGATCCCGTCCGGATCATTCGTCCGGTTGACGCGCTTGGAGAAATAGATTGCCTTCTCAGGTCTCGCAAACTCCTCTTTCTGGAACCTCGCGGATTCCGCCGCATGATCCATATAGTTGATCCCCAGGCAGATGATATCCTGATCCGGCTCCGGGATCGGAGAAACAATCCTGATCTCTTCCACCGGTGCTGCTCCGGTCACATCCCCCGGTGCCTTTTTTGAAATATAATCCAGCATTTCCATCTCAGATGGTCCTGCCTCGCGGATCAGGTCCTTCATGGACCGGTATTCCATTCCCGCTGCCGAAATCGGATAAGCCCAGGTTTCATTCTCATTGAAAATACCTAAAAATGGTCTTTTGTCTACTTCATATGCCAGTAATTTCATAACTACTCCTTATGGGACGTTATTCTAGTTACCCAAAATCCCGTTAACAGTTATTATAGTACAAATATTCTTGCGAAACAAGGTCAAATTGAAGCGCAATATCTCCCCGGGATCTTGCCGATGCTTTGGATTCCGGATCGGCAAAATCTGCGGTCATAACCGGATCATACAGAATTTTTGCTTCTGAAAATTCCTGCCAGCATACAGTAACTTGCATTCTTTCCCCATTCCCTTTATAATAAAACTGATACAGGCAGACATCATCACGTCTGCGGACAACAATCTGTAAAACTCATGAAAGGGTGTATCTTATTATGGAAAAGATCACAAGCTTCACTGTCAATCATCTGAAACTGGTTCCGGGTGTTTATGTATCCCGGAGAGATATCGCCGGAGACAATCATGTTACCACCTTCGATATCCGTATGACCCGTCCAAACTACGAACCGGTCATGAATACTGCTGAGATCCATACAATTGAACATCTCGGTGCGACTTTCTTAAGAAACCACCGTGTGTACAAAGATAAAGTTCTCTACTTCGGACCGATGGGATGTCGGACCGGCTTCTATCTGCTCCTCGTGGGTGATTACGAATCCGCAGATATCGTGCCGCTCCTCCAGGAAATGTTCCTCTTCATCCGCGATTTTGAGGGAGATGTTCCGGGTGCCGCTGCCCGCGACTGCGGAAACTATCTCGATATGAACCTTCCGATGGCAAAATATCTTGCCGGAAAGTTCTATGATGAGGTTCTGGAGAATATCCGGGAAGAGCAGCTGGTTTATCCGGAATAAGCAGAATCCCTGCCACTGAAATGATACCGCAAAACAGAAGTTCTTAAGCTTCCGGCGGTTCTCATCTCATGGCAGGGATTTTTTATATCCAGGAACGCAGTGCACAATTTTCAGTTTATTTACTTTTACAGCTCTTTTCCATTTTCTGGTGTACTTTTCTCTTCCTTTTCACAGGACTTTTCGACCAGATCTGTCTTCTCATTCTTCTCTTTTTTGCTCCCGCTCTTTCCTTTTTTCGTCTCCTTCCCCGCATCCGGATCCGCAACACTTTCGAGGATCATGATCCCGCGCGGCGGCACTGCCAGCATCATCTGGTTTTTCAGGACTTCTCCGGTTCCATCAGACGGCAGATCTTCCACATCCGGATCCGCCGTGCTGCAGATCACATGCCACTTCGCGCCTTTCGGCAGATGGGGAAGCCCGAACATATGCGGTTCCCAGTGCATGTTGTAGAGGACATAAAAGTTCGCGTCATCCGTCCCGTCCGGTTTCTTTGCGTAAGCGCCCCAGTACAGGATCCCGAACTGCCGCCGGAAATTTTCAAATTCCGGTTTCCAGGCGTTTTCGCCGTGGTAGGAGACATCCGGACGGCCGCAGGACTTGTAGTCCATGATCCGTGGTTCCCGGTCCATGTGGAACATCTTGTGGGATTTCCGGAAGGCGATCAGGCGTTTCACAAACTCCACCTGGTCCATATGCGTCTCCAGGAGCTTCCAGTTTAACCATGAGACCGCATTATCCTGACAGTAGGCGTTGTTGTTGCCGTCCTGACTGTTTCCAAACTCATCGCCAGCCATCAAAAGCGGTACTCCCTGGCTCAAAAACAGGAGCAGATATGCGTTTTTGATCAGCTGTTTTCTTAGCTCCACGATCTTTTTCTTTCTCGTCGGTCCCTCCGCTCCGCAGTTCCAGGAATAATTGTAATCGCTTCCGTCCCGGTTCTCCTCACCGTTTTTCTCATTGTGCTTCCGGTCGTAGGAGACCGCATCCATCAGTGTGAAGCCGTTCGTGTTCGCCATGTAGTTGACAACCGCATACTCCGCCGGATTCCTGCGGTTCCGGAATTCGAACGCCTGGAGCATTCCTTCATCACCTTTTAAGAAACGGCGCATATCCTCCATAAACTGCATGTTGTACTCGGCAAGATTCTTTTCCGCAACGGAAACCGGACCGTCTCCCGGCGTGATATAGCCCTTTTTCGGGCGGCGATCCATCACCTCGTTCCAGTTTTCCGCAAAAAGCTTCGTCCTCTTTAAGAACGGGTCCTCCGCCGCCAGCAAAAGATTCGGGAATCCCAACAGATGAAAGCCGTCCACATGATACTCCTCTACCCAGTAGCGAAGGACCGATACGATCTCCCCCGGAAGTTCTTTTCCGGTAAAATACAGTTCCGGAATACATTCGATCCCGGCCCTGTGCAGCTCTTTTACCAGCGTTTTAAACTCGCTCTCCGCCGACATCTCCCCGTGAGACGCATATGCCGACTTCACCGCATAGAGATATGACGGTCCATATCCCCAGTAATTGATATATCCCGTCGGTTCCGGTTTCGCATCATGAAATCCATTTCCGGATGACGACATCATGACCTCGTCAAACTCCGTCACCGGCATCAGCTCCACCGCCGTGATCCCGAGGTCTTTCAGATATGGGATCTTCTCCACGATGCCTGCATACGTTCCGCGGGCAGAAACATTCGAGGACGCATGCGCTGTAAATCCACGGACATGAAGTTTGTAGAGGATCGTATCGGCATACGGGATTTCCGGATTTGCATCATCTTCCCAGTCAAACGCTTCCAACAATACCCGGCACTGCACCGGCTTTCCGGCACGTTTCCGGTCCGCCCATTTTTCACGCCCGGTAAGGATCCGCGCATAGGGATCTGCCACAATTTTTCCATCAATCATGAAATTATATTCAAATGATGCAAGATCAGCCCGATCCAGTTCCAGTGACCAGACATCTCCCATCCGGTGTTTCGGATCAAACGGGATCTTCTCACATGGCTTCTTCTCGCCCGGCCGGTATAAGAGCAGGAAAACCTCCTCTCCGTGTCCCTGTACCAGGATATGAGCGCTTTTTTCTTCCTGCGTGACACCAAGTGGATACAGGATTCTGTTACTGTTTCGATATTCTGCCATTTTAAATCCCCCGTTTTCCCCGACATGAGTATTATTTATTCTTCTGCGCCTCGATCTGCTCTGCCAGGTCGTTCAGATATACCCAGCGGTCCATCTTCTCCTCGAGCGCAGCTTCCTTCTCTTCCTTTTCCTTCATCAGCTCATTGAGCTTCGTAAAGTTCGTTGCGGACGCCTCGATCTCCTTTTCCAGGTTCTCAACCGCCTCTTCCAGCTTCGCGATATCGTCCTCGATCGTATCCCACTCCCGCTGCTCTTTGTAGCTGAATTTCAGCTTCTTTTCCCTCGGTTTCACGTTTGTCCGCGGCGCATTTCCTTCCGGATCGCCCTCTGCGGCTGTCCCGTTCCCCTTATCCGCAGACTTCTTCGCAGATGCCGGATTCTCCGCCGCGCTCTCCGCAAGCTTCGCCTCCCGCTCCGCCTTCGCTGCCTGATAATCCGTGAATCCGCCTTCGTACTGCTGGAGTTTTCCGTCTCCTTCAAACGCAAAAATCCTTCCGACCACGCGGTCCAGGAAATACCGGTCATGGGAAACCGTGATCACGATTCCCTGGAAGCTGTCAAGATAATCCTCTAAGATCATCAGAGTGCGGATATCAAGGTCATTCGTCGGCTCGTCCAGGATCAGGACATTCGGTGCACTCATCAGGATCTTTAAGAGATACAGACGTCTTCTCTCGCCGCCGGACAGTTTTTCGATCACCGTGTACTGGACAGACGGCGGGAACAGGAACCGTTCCAGCATCTGGGATGCGCTGATGCTGCCGTCCTTCGTCTTTACATACTCTGCGACATTCTTGATATAGTCGATGACCTTGAGACTCGTGTCCATGTCCTCGTTTTCCTGCGAGAAATAGCCGAGTTTTACGGTCTGCCCGATCTCGATCGTACCGGAATCCGGTTTTACCCAGCCCGCGATCATCTTCATCAGCGTCGATTTTCCACTTCCGTTCGGTCCGATATAACCGATCCGGTCATCTTTTAAGAAAAAGTAAGTGTAATCTTTGATCAGGACCTTGTCCCCGTATGATTTACAGAGATCCGTGATCTCGATCGTTGTCCTCCCAAGGCGGCTGGAGATCGACTCCATCTCGACTTTTCCGTCTTCCACCGGTCCCTTTTTGTCCCGCAGTGCCTCGAAGCGCTGGATCCTGCCTTTCTGCTTTGTGGAACGTGCTCTCGCACCTCTCTGCATCCAGGCAAGCTCGGTCCGCAGGATCGACTGGCGCTTGCGCTCGGACGCCTTTTCCATGTCCATGCGCTCCGCTTTCAGTTCCAGGAATCCCTCATAGTTTGCCTGATAGCTGTAGAGTTTTCCGTTATCGAGCTCCACGATCCGGTTTGTCACGCTGTCAAGAAAATACCGGTCATGGGTGATCATCAGGAGCGCGCCCTTAAATTTCTTTAAATAATCTTCCAGCCAGTCCGCCATCTCACTGTCAAGATGGTTCGTCGGCTCGTCCAGGATCAGAAGCTCCGCTGTCGATAAAAGCACCGATGCCAATGCCGCGCGCTTCTTCTGTCCGCCGGACAAATGTTCCACTTTCTCGTTAAAATCCGGGATCCCGAGGCGGTTCAGCATGGATTTCGCCTGGCTCTCAAGGTCCCATACGTGCTCATGTCCCTCATTTTCCCTTAAAACACTCTCTAACACCGTCTCTCCCGGGTGGAATACCGGGTTCTGCGGAAGATAGCGGATGTCCAGATTTCTTCCCCGGACGATCCGGCCGGAGTCCGGCTCCTCAAGTCCCGTCACCATCTTTAATAAGGTGGATTTTCCTGTTCCGTTGATCCCGATCAGACCGATCTTATCGCCTTCGTTGATGGAAAAATCGGTATCGTCAAAGAGTAATCGTTCTGTATATGATTTCGTCAGATGTTCTGCCGTTACTAAGTTCATGTTATGTCAACCTGCCATTGTTTTATTTCGATCTATCGTCGTTGATTTTCCGACGTTCAGCATTCCACTATTTATCAGTCGATATCCAGCTCCACCGGACAGTGATCGCTTCCCATGATCTCCGTATGGATCTTTGCGCCCACCAGCCTGTCCTTTAAGCCCTCGGAAACACAGAAATAGTCGATCCGCCATCCCGCGTTCTTTGCTCTCGCCGAGAACCGGTAAGACCACCAGGAGTAGATCCCTTCCTGATCCGGGTAAAAATACCGGAAAGTATCGATAAATCCGGCGCCCAGGAGCTCCGTGAATTTCGCGCGTTCCTCATCGGAGAATCCCGCATTTTTCCGGTTCGTCTTCGGATTCTTCAGGTCGATCTCGTTGTGGGCTACATTGAGATCGCCGCAGAAGATCACCGGCTTCTTTTTCTCCAGCTCTTTCAGGTACGTCCGGAACGCGTCCTCCCACTGCATCCGGTAATCCAGACGTTTCAGCCCGTCCTGGGAGTTCGGCGTGTAGCAGGTGATCACGTAATATTCCGGAAATTCTGCCGTGATCACGCGGCCTTCATGGTCATGTTCCTCGATCCCGAGTCCGTAAGTCACTGCGACCGGCTCTTCCTTCGTAAACATCGCCGTTCCGGAATATCCTTTTTTCTCCGCATAATTCCAGTACTGGTGATATCCCGGAAGATCCAGATCTACCTGGCCTTCCTGCAGCTTGCTCTCCTGGATGCAGAAGATATCTGCGTCCGTCTCCTTTAAATATTCTAAAAATCCCTTTCCCAGGCAGGCACGAAGGCCGTTTACGTTCCAGGAAATCATTTTTTTCATAGATTCGTTCTCCATTTCTATCGCACTCTTGCATGGACCGTTCTGAATTGTATCCTGCAGACATGAAAAATTACAGATATTCTGCGATCCGCATATAAGTTAAGTATATCATCATTCCATATGATTTACCATCATAAAATACTCCGGACTGCAGCCGGTGAATAACGCGAGCAGTAACGATCTCTCCCCATCCACATGATGGCCGGCTAAAGAAGAAACAAGGTCCCCGCTGCAGCATCATGCGCCGCAGGGGAACCTTGCCTGTTTTTCTTTTGATTTTTAACCGACCACACTCTTATCGATGACTTTCCAGTAAAGCGCCTTTTTCTCGACAAATTCCGAGATCAGATACAGCGCCAGACCGATCACGCTTAAGAGGATGACTGCATTTAAGATCATCTTGATATCATATGTCTCGCTTCCCAGTGTCAGCAGATATCCGAGTCCCGCTTTGGCTCCGATCATCTCGCCGATAACAGCACCTGTCATCGCCTGTGTCAGGGCAAGCTTGATACCGGACAGCATCATTTCGATGGAATACGGAACCTCGATCTTACAGAATGTCTGCCATTTGCTGGCTTTGAGCACCTTCATCAGATTGTATACATTATCTTCAATGGAACGGATCGCGGACACCTCGTTGATCATGATCGGGAATGATACGACCAAGATAACAAGGGCTGCCTTTGATTCGATGCCGAGTCCCATCCACAGGATAAATAACGGTGCGAGGGAAATCTTCGGCGCTGTCTGGATAATGATGACAAACGGCATGATCAGGCGTTCAATAAACCGGATCTTCGCCATAATATACCCGAGGATCAGTCCGATCACAATACCGATCACGGTTCCCATAAGGATCTCTTCCATCGTGACACGGATATGTTTCATGATATCACCGCTGACGAACAGCTTTACCATTGAATCTGCCAGTTCTGCCGGGCCGGGAAGCAGATAATTCGGTACATGAAAGAGCCGGATATACAGTTCCCACACGATCAGAAACAACGGCAGAAACAATGCCGGAAGAATGATTTTTCTGTATTTTCTGTAAAACATCTCTCACCTCATAACTCTTCCAGCCCGGAGCTGGGAAATCTTTGTTCTCTCTTATTTTGCCGGTGTATAAAGAAGCTCTGCTGCATCGAAGGTCTCATCGATGTTGCCGATCTCTTTGGATTTATTGATGAGTGCCTGCCACTTCTCCGGATCAGATGCGCCGATTCCGTTCTCTGCTGTGTAGTCGCTCTGCCATAATGTCTTTACGAATACATCATTTAAGATCTGGACAACAACATCTCTCTTTTCTGCGAATGTCGGTGCATATTTCTCGATGGACATATCAACTGCCTCTTCTACATGGCCGTCGATGATGTATTCGATCGCTTTGTTTAATGCGCGGCAGAAGCCATCAACTGTTTCCGGATCTTTCTCAACAAGTGCATCGCCTGCAACTAATACGTTTCCGAAGGACGGAAGGAACTGGTCACATGTGATCTCGCTTGCAGCGAAACCGGAGTTGTTTAACTCGATCGTTCTGAGTTTGGAGAATACGATCGCATCGACCTGACCCTCAGTGAGAGCTGTCAGGATCGCACCTGTACCAACGATCTCAACCTGAACATCGTCGATGGTAAGTCCTGCGGACTCCAGAGCTGCCTGAAGCTGGAAATAGTTTGCGCTTCCAAGGCTTGTTACCGCTACTTTTTTGCCCTTTAAGTCAGCCGGTGTGCTGATTCCGGAATCACTTCCGAAAATGATCGCTCCAAGACCTTCCTGGTATGTTGTGTGAACAACCTTTACCGGGATTCCCTGTGCTTTTGCAGCTACAACTGCATCTGCATTCGGGAAACCGAACTCAACATTTCCTGCTGCGACATTCTTTACGATATCCGCAGCTGCTGCATAATAAAACTCTACATTCAGACCTTCTTCTGCGAAGTATCCGTTTTCCTGTGCAAGATATAACGGTGCGTAATACGGAACAGCGGAACCGTCGATCTGGATGGAAACAGTCTTTAAATCTCCTGCATCCTTTGCCTCGGCTGCTGTTGTTTCGTCTGCTTTGCTCTCTTCCGCAGCAGTTGTCTCTGCTGCTGTTGTTGCGGCTGCCTCACTCGCTTTGTTTGCGCTGTCAGAGCTACATCCTGCAAGCATGGACACTGCCATGGCTGCTGTCAGTACGGTTGCAAGAATTTTCTTTCTCATAGTACTCTCCTTCTCCTTTTCATAATGGATTGATACATTTGCTCCCGCCGGGTGATATTCCCGGCATTTATAATTTCCCCTGCCGTCTCCGGCCGGGTCATTATCATAGATCCGTTATCCGCAGTATCTTTTTCCGCTATTTTCTGTGAAGATATTCCTTATATAATTTTTCTCCTGCTGCCAGTGCCGTTCTGCACATTTCCTTCTGCGCAGGTTCAAAATCCACCAGCCACTGGTCCGTGATCCGGTTGCAGTGTACCGCGCAGATACTTCCCGAGAAAACATTGTTCAATGACGCCAGCGTGAAGATCGTCTCCGCTTCCATCTCCATGTTCAGGATGTTCCATTTTTTATACTGTTCCAGGACCGCATTTTCATCATATCCCGTTTCAAACGGCATCTGACGTCCCTGACCATGGTAGAAAGAGCCGACCGACATGCAGACTCCCATGGAATATGGCTGTTCTCTCTCTTCACACGCACGTTTCAGACAGTCCAGGACCTCGAACGATGCCAGCGCCGGGTATTCCGATGGTGCGTAAAAGCACGATGAGCCGCCTCTCCGGACAGCACCTGTGTTTAATACCATAGCGCCGCAAGGCACCTCTTCCTTCAGGACACCTGTTCCGCCGATCCGGATCAATGCTTTTGCTCCGAGCGCGATCAGCTGGATCACAGCGATCTCTGTTGACGGTGCGCCGATCCCTGTGGAACACACTGTAATTTTAATGCCATTGTAATATCCTGTCCCAACCACGTATTCCCGGTAATTGCTGACGATCCTGTAATCTTCCAGCAGATCCTCAAACATCGATACGCGCGCCGGATCCCCCGGAAGCAGCACGATCTCTCCAATATCATCTGCCGTACACTGGATATGCGGCATTTTTCCATTCATCGTCGGTGATGAAGCCGATGTAAAATTCACACAAATCTCCTCCAAAAACTTTCTTCCTTTGTCTTTTTCCGAACAGGCGCAGTCCTTATCAGTTCTTTGACTCATGCCAGTACAGGAATTTATCTTCCAGCACGCTGATCACCTGGTATGTCGCGATTCCCAGGATGATCGTTACGATGATGCCTGCGAGCAGCATCGGTGTGTCATATGTCGATGATGCATATGTTAAAATGTAGCCAAGGCCCTGTTTTCCCGACATCCATTCTGCAACGATCGCTCCGATGACTGCCTGGACGATCCCCACTTTCATGCTCGCAAAAAGTGCCGGAAGTGAATACTGCATCTCAACCTGTGAAAAGATCTGCCATTTTGATGCCTTTAAGATCTTCATCAGGTTTCTGACATCCGGCGGGATCGATTCCAATCCCAGCATCATGCCTGACAATACCGGAAACAGTACCATGGAAATGATCAGGACAACTTTTGATACAAGTCCGATCCCGAACCAGATAACGAACAGCGGAACAAGAGCGATCTTCGGCGCTGTCTGCAGAAAGATCAGATACGGCATCAGCATCGTTTTCAACGCATCGACCTTGATAAATATATATCCAAGTACGATCCCGAGAAACGCTCCGATCACAAACCCGAGAACGACCTCATATGTTGTCGTCCAGAGATGGGGATAAACCGTTCCCTTTACAAACATTTTTTCCAGACTGTTCCATACTTTCGGCGGCGATGGCAGAATGTACGCCGGTACATGTTTCACTGCAACGTAGATCCACCAGATCGCAATAAAGACACCGACGGAAAGTGCATACTCCCCGATCGTTCTTAAGACACCCTGAAGTTTTCCATTTTTCTTCATCCGATGATCCCCCTCAGGTACTTATTGTATTCTGTAAATTTCGGATCATTTCTTGTCGCTTCTCCCCTCGGGCGCGGCAGATCGATCTCGACCATCTCCTTTACGCGTCCCGGTCTCGCCGACATGACGAGCACCCGGTCTGACAGGAACGTCGCTTCCTCGATGCTGTGTGTGACAAAGATGACCGTCTTTTTCGTCTTCTGCCAGATCTTCAGCAGCTCCTCATTTAAATGGTCCCGCGTCAGGGCATCCAGCGCACCGAACGGCTCATCCATCAGGAGCAGCGGCGCATCGTAGGAAAGCGCACGGACGATGGAAACCCTCTGTTTCATACCGCCGGAAAGTTCTCGCGGGAGCGCTGTCTTGAACTCGGAAAGTCCTGCAAGTTCTAAGAGTTCATCGAGCTTTTTTTCATTCTCTTCCGTCTGTTTTTTCTGGATCACAAGCGGAAATTCCGCATTCTGTCTTACATTCTTCCACGGAAGCAGGACAGAATCCTGGAAAACAAAGCCCATCTGCTGGTCTGCGCCGTCACGGTACTCGATCGTGCCGGATGTCGGTTTGTCGAGGTTTCCGATGATCCGTAAAAGTGTTGATTTTCCGCATCCGGACGGACCGATGATCGAGATAAACTCACCCGGCCGGATCTGAAGATTGATATCCTTCAACGCTACTGTATCCTCTTTTAAGAGGTTGCTGTATACCTTGTTTAAGCCTTTTAACTCTACGCTGTACTCACTCATAACGTTCCTCCTTTTTCTTTACCGGATTGCCTCAGAAATTTCTTCCGCATATGCCTTTAACAGGCGGATCCGTTCCTGCATCTCTTCTTCATTTCCGTCTTTCAGCGAAGTAAATGCCAGTGCTGCCGCCGGCTCCCCGTTGATATCAAAGATCGGGCACGCCACGCCCTGGATACCAAGCTGCAGTTCTTCATCGATCACGGAATATCCCTGGGCGCGGATGCGGTCAAGCTCTGCATTTAACTCCTGCAACCCTGTTTTTGTATTCGGCGTAGTCTTTGTTCTCGTCTCTTTTTCCAGGATCTCAAGCGCCTGTTTCCTGTCCATATACGCCATAAACACACGGCCGGCAGAGGTAGAATAAAACGGGATCACATGACCGATCTTCATCATGTACATATTGGAATCGCCGCGTTCACTGCATGCAATGTTCATGGCGACGCCGTGCTCCATGATACAGAGGACTACATTCCTGTCAATTTTTTCTGCAAGTTTCTGCATCGATGTCTGTGCTGTCTGTGTGAGTGCACTTCCCTTTACAACACCTGCCGCAATACCGCAGATTTTATATCCCAGACGATATTTTTTTGTCTGTGCATCCTGAACAACAAGGTGATTTCCTTTCAGACTTGTGAGTATCCGATGGGTAGAACTTGCCGGGATATTCAGCTGTTCTGCAAGTTCCGTAACGGACAAGCCATCCATGTTCCGGCTCAGGACCTCCAGCGCACTCAGTGCGCGATCAACTAACTGCATAATTGCCTCCACTTGTTGTCGCAGCAGCAGCTAGTAAAGCGGACATTCGCAATCCGCTTCGCTACTTGCTCATGAACGCAGTCGCTTCGCGATCTGTCAGTGGGAGCTTTCAACTCCCACTGACATAAGCATCCCACTCACCCACCGCTTAGTGCTCCGCGCACTTGAAGCGGGGGAATGCTTATCTGCGTTCAAACAGCTGCCGTATAGCATCGCTCGTCATTTGTTTTATTCATTCCGTATATCGGAATGGTATTCCGTAAACTGAAATTAGTTTTATCTATTTTAACATTTTCCGCACTTCAATGCAATGTCAAGTGACTTTTCCTCCCATCTTTGGCATACACTACAATTTCATGGAACAATTTTTGTATATTTTTGATGATTTTCATTCCGCTTAATGGAATATATATTTTTTAGTACAGAAAAAGCGACAGAATTCCCGGAGTTTTTTCGTTCATTCTGTCGCTTTCCTGTATCTTATTCCTTTTATTTCAGGAATCTTGCCTCCCAGGCATATTCCTGCATCTTTTCGATCTCCTCATCGCTGAATCCGAGCTGTTCCTTTAAGACTTCCTTCTCTTTCTGAAGTGTCGTTCTGGAACATGTCCGGTTATCAGAGTTTACTGTCACATGGACTCCCTCATCGAGAAGCTTGTGGATCGGATGCATCTCGATCGCCGGGACAACTTTTGTGTGGTAATTGCTCGTCACACATACCTCAAGTGTCACATTCTCGTCGATCAGTCTCCGGATCAGTTCCGGATCATTGATCGCCGCAACTCCATGTCCGATGCGCTTTGTCCCGAAGGAAAGCGCTGTCTTCATGCTATCCGGTCCGGCAGCCTCTCCTGCATGGATCGTCATCGGGATTCCGTATTCACGGACTTTCGCAAAGACAGGTGCAAAGTTTTCCGTCGGGAACAGGCCTTCCGCGCCGGCAATGTCAACCGCGCACACGACCGGTCCAAGATACTTTTTCGCTGTCTCCACCGTCTGCATGTTCAACGCTTCATTGTCTGCTCCGCGCATGCAGCAGAGGATCAGTCCGACACGGATCTCCGGATAGGCCTTCATGCCGCGCTCCGCACCGCGGATCGCTGCCTCGACAACTTCATCCTGCGTCAGACCGCCATTTACGGAAAGCTGCGGTGCAAAGCGGATCTCCGCATAATCCACACCTTCCTTTGCAAGGTCTTCCACAAGCTCATAAGTCACACGCTCGATCGCGTCTGCTCTCTGAAGGACAAGAAGCGGAAGATCAAAGCGCTCCAGATATTCCTCCAGTGTCCTGCAGTCTTCCGGCACTTCCATTTTATACTTTACTTCTTCCGCGCTCTCCGCAGGAAGCCTGATCCCCTGTTCTTTCGCAAGCTCCCAGACTGTCTCCGGGCGGAGTGAGCCGTCCAGATGTAAGTGAAGTTCTGTTACATGACCCATAGATTCATTCTCCTTTCTGTCTTCTAAAAACAGCTCCCGTTCCCAGGAGCTGTTTTCTCTCCGGCCGGGATCACTTCCCAGCCGCAGCTTTCATCTGTTTCTTTTTCTTGTTATGTTCTACCATCGCGCAGTAGATCGTGTAGGCAATGATGATGATGAGATAAGGCATCATCTGGATAAACTGAAGCGGAATGGAAGAATTCTGCAGATAGTTCGCAAGGCTCTGGCAGAATCCGAACAGCAGGGATGCAAGCATTCCGATCACTGCATTTCCCGCCGCGATCGCCTGCGTCGCCAGTGCGATATAACCGCGTCCGGCAGTCATTCCGGATGAGAAAAGTCCTACATATCCCATGGACAGGAAGGCGCCCGCCATACCTGTCAGGATCCCGCTCAGGCAGAGTGCGATATATTTGATCCGCTTTACCGGAATGCCGACTGATTCCGCCGCATCCGGAGATTCCCCGACCGCACGGATATGCATACCGAGTCTTGTGTACTTAAACATATACCATACAACTGCCACTAAAACAAGTGCTGTGTATGTCAGGACATGATGTCCGGAAAGGACAGCACCGATCACCGGGATGTCTTTTACGACCGGGATCGTTAAACTCGGAAGTTTTAAAGATTCCAGGGATGTGGATGCGCCTTTTTCCCCCGTGATCAGATAGAGGACGAAGATCGTTCCTCCTGATGCAAACGTGTTTAATGCGATACCGGAAATGACCGCATTGGAGTTTAATTTCAGGATAAAGTAGGCGAGAATGTTGCTGACAACAAATCCTGCAAATACCGCCCCCAGGAATCCGATCCATGCGCTGTGGGAAAAGGCGCTGACGACAACGCCGACAAACGCGGAGATCAGCATCGTTCCTTCCAGTGCGATATTGCTTGTCCCCGATCTGGACGAGATCATCGCGCCAAGTGTTGTTAAGAGCACCGGCGTCGCGCTTCGGAACATCGCGAAGTAGAACTCCGGGAGACTTAATGTTTTTAAAATTTCCTGTAAAAGATTCATCTGTTACGCCTCCCCTTTCAGTGCTTTTTTCGCTTCTTCGCGCTGTTTCCATCCCGCCATGAACCGCTCTGCCGTTACAAACAGGATCAGAACGGCCTGGATGATCGAAACGAGCTCATTCTGTACATCAGAGCGGCGTGACATGAGGTCCGCACCGACACGGATGTATGCCAGGAAAAACGCGGCAAACGGGACCATCTTCGGATTATTGCCGGACAGGATCGCAATGATAACACCGTCCCACGCATAGGACGGGGAATCCTGCCAGTTGAAACGCTGGTACATTCCCATCTGCTCGACTGCACCGCCGAGACCCGCAACGGCACCTGCAATGATCTGGGTCATGATGATGACACGGCTTGTCCTGATCCCGGAATATTTTGCGAATTTCGGATTGCTTCCGGAGATGCGCACTTCATATCCGAATTTCGTCTTGTATACAAGAATGTATAAGGCGATCACGGCCGCGATCGCGATCAGGTATCCAACATGGAAATTTGTCCCCGGGATCAGCTTTCCGAGTGCTGCCGTCGCCTGATATTTCTTTGATGCAAAGGTTCCCGCCTCGCGGTCTGCCAGGAATTTTGTCACATTGTAAATCCCGAGATAGAAGAATACATAGTTGAACATCAGGGAAGTTACAAGTTCATTTGTGTGGAAATACACTTTCAAAAGAGCCGGGATGCTGCCGATCACTCCACCGACTGCCGCTGCCGCGATCATGATGACGATCGGGTGGACTGCAAACGGAAGAGATGTTTTGATGGCAAGCGCCGCGGTCACGACCGCGCCTGTATACAGACATGCATCCGCGATCATCGAGAAGTTTCCGGACTTAAAGACAAGTCCCAGCGCAAGTCCTGTAAAGATCAGCGGCACACTGCTCGCAAATACTTCAAAAAAGTGACGTTTCGACTGCAGCGGTCCCAAAAACAGGTTGTAGATCGCTGTCACCGGTTCTTCACTGACTGCGAAGATGACTGCCACAGACAGGGCAATGGCGATCCCGAATGCACAGAGCAGTCTTACGATGGTAAATTTCTTATTCACAGCAGGCACCTCCGATCTGCTCTTTGGAATCTTCTTTTACACCGAGCATGTAAAGACCAAGCTCGTTCTCCGATGTCTTCTTCACATCCGCGATATGTCCGACGATCCGGCCTTCATGCATGACGAGGATCGTGTCGCTCAGGGAAAGGATCTCGCTCAGATCCGCGGAGACGAGCAGGATCGCTTTCTTTCTGCTTCTCATGTCAACGATCTTTTTCCGGATGAACTCGATCGCACCGACATCGATTCCGCGCGTCGGCTGGTTCATGATCAGGAGATCCGGTTCATAGTCAAACTCACGGCCAACAACGACCTTCTGGACATTACCACCGGAAAGTTCCGCGATGGACTGTTTGGAATTATCGTATTTTACGAGGAATTCCTTTAAGATCCTGTTTGTAAACTCGCTGATCTTTTTGCTGTCGAGAAGTCCGTGTGTTTTTAATTTATCCGTATAGTAAACCTTTGAGATCGTGTTGTCCTCCAGGGAAAGTTTCGGAGCCGTTCCGAATTTCATACGGTCTTCTGAGACATGGGAGATTCCTGCTTCCTGACGGGCGAGTACCGGAGCATTGGAAATATCCTTTCCATTCATCGTGATCGTTCCCTGCTGCTGCTTTAAGGTTCCGACGATCGCCTCAACGAGCTCCGACTGTCCGTTTCCATCAATACCGGCAATTCCGAGGATCTGGCCCTCTTTGATGGAAAACGAGACATGATCCAGTCTCGTCTTTCCGAACTGGTCCACATAGACAAGATCTTTTACTGAAAAGACAGTTTTTCCAAACTCCATCTCCTCTTTTTCAATATCCAGGCTGACATCACGGCCGACCATCAGGCGGGAGATCTCCCTCTCATCAAGATCTGAGATCTCATACGTTCCCATGGTCTTTCCGTCCCTGAGGATCGTCATGCGGTTGCAGAGTGCCTTGACTTCATTTAGTTTGTGTGAGATGAAGATGATCGTGTGGCCATGTTCTCTTAAAAGTTTTAACTGTTCAAACAGTTCCTCTGTTTCCTGCGGTGTCAGCACGGCTGTCGGCTCATCCAGGATCAGGATATGCGCGCCCCGGTAGAGTGCCTTTAAGATCTCAAGTTTCTGGCGCATGGCAAGAGAAATGTCTTCGACCTTTTCTTTTGCCTCTACCTTCAGATTGTATTTGTCGGAAAGTTCTGTCGTGATCCGCACTGCTTCTTTCCTGTCTACTTTCAGTGCGGTTCCCGGCTCTGCACCGAGGATCAGGTTCTCCGCCACAGTCATGGACGGGACCTGCATAAAGTGCTGGTGTACCATGCCGAGTCCGGCCGCGATCGCATCGCTGGATGAAGAGAAGTGTACTTCTTTTCCATCCACAAAGATCTGGCCTTCCGTCGGTGCCAGCATACCAAACAGCATTTTCATCAAAGTTGACTTTCCTGCACCGTTCTCTCCGACCAGCGCATGGATCTCACCTTTTTTGATCTGCAGATTGACATTATGGTTTGCCACAACGCCGCCCGGGTATACTTTTGTGATATTCCGGGCCTCTAAAATGATCTCCTGCTCCATTCATTCTCCTCCAGGTAAAGCTCTTATCCGCCTGTATGTTCCGGCGGTCATCCCCACCGTTATGCATGATGATAAAAAGCAACATCTCCTGCGATCCGCGGACAGGGGAAGCGCCGGGCGGTCTGCTCCGGGATGACCCCGGGAACAGCATTTTCCGCCTGCTGCTTCATTTCTGCCTGATACAGGAGATGTGAACTAAACTATGGGTGCATGTCTCAGCTGTTTTCCTTTACTGTGCTCCGTTGATGATGCCTTTTAAGGTTGCCTCATCCATGCCGTAAGCGGAATCAACCTTGACCTCGCCGGAAAGCAGTTTCTCTTTTGCGTCCTCGACTGCCTTCTTTGCATCGTCAGATACAACAGACTGATAGATATCATTGTCAGCAAGACCTACAACGCCGTCCTCGATACCAAGGATCTGATATTCACCATACGGAAGTGTGCCGTCAACGGCCTTTTCTACCGCATTGTAGAGGCTCTCGCCAACGTTTTTGATCGCGGAAGAGATGATGTAGTTTGCTTCGTCTTTGCCCTCGTAAGCAAGTGCCTGGTCAGAGTCAACGCCGATGCAGTATTTCTGGCTCTCAGCAGCTGCCTCGATAACGCCTACGGAAGCCGGACCTGCTGCTACGAAAACGACATCAGCACCGTTGGAATACTGAGTGATCGCAAGCTCTTTTGCAGTTGCGGAATCCACATAGGAACCAACATAGGAAACGAGTACCTTTACATCCGGGTCTACAAACTGTGCGCCCTCGATGAAGCCGACTGCGGAGTCATTGATAACAGCCGCTGTATCTTTTGCTCCTACAAAACCGATCACATTGTCCTCATTTGCAAATTCCATGTCAGATTTTGTTACGCTTGCTGCAAGAACACCTGCAAGGAAAGCGCCCTCGTTCTGCTTGTAGCTCATGGAATATACGTTGCTCAGATCGCCAACTGTGTAATCAACGTCTGTATCGAAGATGATGAATTTCTTCTCCGGGAATTCCTGTGCAACTTTCTCTGTGATCTCTTTCATGTCCCAGAGACCTGTGATGATCAGGTCTGCATCAGACTCACATGCGTCTAACATAGAACCTTCGAATTTTGTCTTATCGCTTCCCATCTCGACCATGTTGACTTCAACTTTGTCGCCGAGCTCTTCTTCCAGCTTCTTCATGCCGGCCTGCGCGGAATCATTGAATGCCTTATCGCCGAAAGAACCGGTAACAAGAAGTGTCACTTTTAACTTCTCACCGTTTGTCTCTGCCTTTGCTGCCTCCGCAGTTGTTTCAGCAGCTGCAGTTGTCTCTCCTGCTGCGGCTGTTGTCTCAGTCTTGCTCTCGCTCGCGCATCCGAACAGCATGGAAGCTGCCAGTGCCATAGCCAGTGTGCTGCATACGATTTTCTTTCTCATAATTAGTTGTTCTCCTTTTCGTAAAACGTTGATTTATTCAAACTGTCCAGGGTCTCCAGATAGTTTTCCTTGTTCATTACCGGCTGGAATGCCTCTTTGATCTTCCATGCAGAAGCACCGCCGTCAGACAGCAGGTCGATCACGGTGTCCGCAAAATAATGTGCCGGAACACAATATGCCTGTTCAGGATCCACCGTCTTAAAATCTTTTCCGTGGATGCTGCCTTCAAATCCGGCAACTCCAATCTCGACGATCGGCCACATCAGTGACAGATCTCCCATATCACCGGAAGCAAATCCGTGGGTTCCCTGGGCGATCATGCTCTCATCGATGTAATCCAGAATATGTTTTTTCACAAGCGCTGTCAGGTTCTCGTCCTGATGAAGCGGGAAGTATCCCGGAGTATCCTGGATCTCCAGATCACAGTTGATCGCAAGTGCACCTGCGCGGATCGCACGCGTTACTTTCGCGTTCGTCTCGAAGATCGCCGGAACGGTTTTCGCCCGGACATACATTTCCAGCTGCGTTCTTGCCGGGATCGTGTTGACGGACTGTCCGCCTTCCGGAACGAAGAAATGGACACGGATCGCATCATCAGCGCGGAATGTCTCGCGCAGGAAGTTGATTCCGGTCATTGCGAGATTGACTGCATTTAATGCATTTACACCACCTTCCGGATTTGCGCCCGCATGCGCCGCCTTTCCAGTAAAGATCGCGCGTTTCATGATGAAACCGTTTAAGCTGGAGCCGATCTCCGCATGATATTTTGTCATGTCGATCCCCATTGCATGGCAGGAAAGCATGAGATCCACATCGTCGAACACGCCTGTGGCGATCATTTCCTGTTTTCCTGATGGGTGGGAGATCTTTCCCTCTCTGATCAGCTCTTTCCGGTAATCCATATCGCAGAATTCTTCTGCCGGCGTTACAAGAAGTGTAACCTTGCCGCAGAGATCTTTCAACATCCCTGATTCTTTGATCGCCAGGAATAAACTCATCATGACGCCGAGCTGACCGTAATGACCGCATGTGTGGGCGGCATAGCTGTCCTCGCTGGCATACGGATGTCCGAAAGTCGGAACTGCGTCAAATTCCGTGATCAGACCGATATTCGGACCCGGTTTTCCCGAATCCAGCACAGCGCGGATTCCCGTGTAAGCAACATCCTCATGCGGGATCCCTGCTTTATCCAGAGCCTCGATCGTTTTTTCTCTCGTTCTGAATTCCTTGAATCCAAGTTCCGGATGGCGGTAAATGTCCTCACTCATCGCGATGATCTCCGGAAGGATCCGGTCTAATGTTTCATGAACCTGTTTCATGGTCTTTTGTTTCCTCCTTCACTACACTTGCGGGATCTGCCCATCGACTGTCCCTTCCCGGACCAGTGCTCTGTTTTGTGTCTGCAGACCCCTCTGATCATTCATGATCTACTGGTATAGTGCAGAACTTATCATACATAGTTTTATAGGTAAATGTCAAGAATATTTCTTTTCCTGGTAAATAAAAAGCAGGCTGCCGCACATTTCATGCGGCAGCCCACTTGCCAACTGTATTCTCCGGTCTTTTTATCTCTGTCGCACTGACTTGGAGATCTGTTCCGCAAATTGTCGTAAAAGACAGATCCTTCTGACCAGTTCTCTCGTATTTCCATCTTTGATCGACACAAATGTCAGCGCTGCCATGATATCACCATAAAAATCAAAGATCGGGCATGCCGCTTCCTGCTTGTAGCTCTTCTCTTCGCAGTCGACGAGCGTATATCCCTGCCGGCGGATATGTTCCATCTCCTTCATATCCGGCTCAATATACTGATAAGCGCGGAATACCTGTCCAGCTGCCATTGCGCACTCCGGCTGTTCCAGCTCGGACTGCTCCATATACTGGACCGGTGCACCGCAGTCACTGCTCACGATGTTGCGGATCACTCCATGCTCCATCACACAGAGATCCACCTTCTGATTAATCTTCTCCGCGAGTTCTTTTACCAGCGGATTCCCGTTCCGTACCAGCGTGCTGCTCTTTATGATATTGGCAGCAATTCCGCAGATCCGATAACTGGGATGGTATTTCTTTGTATGTTTATCCTGTACGACCAGGTCGTTTCCTTTCAGACTTGCAAGTACCCGATGGGTAGAGCTAGCCGGAATTCCAAGTTGATTTGCAAGCTCCGTAACAGACATCCCGTCCATATTCCGGCTTAAAATATCCAGTGCATTTAATGCACGATCAACCAGTTGCATAATTTCCTCCATTTTCTGTCATGTAATGATCGCAGTCTCCATTGAGGCAACCGCTTTGTGCCTTATGAGTTATGCATCTATTATTCCGCCAAGCGGAATATTGTTCTGTAAATTCCATTTATTCTTGCATATTTTATCATCAGTTGACTGACAATGCAATGTTTTGTAACTATGAATCGCCTTTTTGTCGTACACTACAAATTGCAGAACTGCTTTTTAGATATTATGCCGGAAAGTGGTTCCGGCGAGTGGAACCCCTGCTGTTTTCAAGGGAAAACTCCCGTTTTTTTCCGCTGTAGAATACAAAAACACGCCAGTTTCACCATCATGAAACCAGCGTGTTTTCTATCAGTTTTTATGATTTCTGCGCCTAATAAATGATGTTTACGAGTCCGGTCGAGCAGATCGGGATAAAGGTAAGGATCAGAAGGCAGCCGAATAACAGTGCATAGAACGGAACAGCCTCTTTGATGAAATCCTTTGTTGAGCACTTTGTGACACCGCAGGTTACGAACATCAGGGTTCCCATCGGCGGTGTGAAAGCACCAATGGCATTTGCGAAAATAAATACCATCGCGAAGTGGATCGGATCGATTCCGTATGCTGTCGCGGCCGGCGCAAATAACGGCACGAGGACGATCATGCTGGCATTTCCCTCTACGAACATGCCGACAAAGATCAGGAAGATATCAACAGCAACAAGGAAAATCCATTTATTATGGATCACAGAGATCATCCACTGGGTAAACATCTGCGGGATCATCTCTTTTGTGAGGATCCAGGAGAATGTAGACGCTGCGGCAACGATCAGCATGATGGATGAGGTTGTCATCAGTGTTTCTTTTAATCCCTGACGGATCTCGTTCGGTCCGAGTTCTCTGTACGCAAGTCCGAGGACTGCCGCATATACGATCGCAACAGCACCGGCCTCTGTCGCCGTGAAGATTCCAAGACGAACGCCGCCGATGATGATGATCGGAAGGCATAACGGGAGGATCGCCGGTTTAAAGGACGTCCAGAACATCGTACCTGTCATCTTTTCCTTGCGGAGCGGAAGATATCCGCGTTTTTTCGAAATCTTCGATACCATGAACATCATGGTCGCACAGAGAAGGATTCCCGGTCCGAAGCCTGCGATGAAAAGTTTACCGATGGAAACATTCGCGATACATCCATAGAGGATCAGTCCGATTCCCGGCGGGATCAACGGGGTGATCATACTGGAAGCCGCAGTAACTACAGTGGAGAATGCTCTTCCGATCCCTTTGGATTCCATCTCCGGGACCAGCATCTTTGCCTCCATTGCAGCATCTGCAAGTGCGGAACCGGAAAGTCCGCCCATCAAGGTGCTGAGAAGGATATTTACCTGCGAAAGTCCGCCGTACATTCTTCCGGTCAGGACTGCACAAAAATCCATGATCCTCTTCGTAACACCCGTGTAGTTCATAAGGACACCTGCGCATACGAAGAACGGGATCGCAAGAAGTGTCACACTCTCGGAACCAGTGATCGCCTGCTGTGCGAATACGGCCGGGTTAATGCCGGGAGTCAGCACAAAATAAACAACGGAAGCTCCGAGTACCGCTACAAATACCGGGACTTTAAAAAATAACAGGGCAAGGAGAATGATTGCCATGATACCAACAGCTGAATTCATACGTTCTCCTCCTTTCCACTGCCTTTAAACAGCTCTTTTAATTCATAATATTTCTGCTCTGTATAGCTGATCAGCATGAGCACGATAGAAACCGGTGCGACCGCATAGATTGTAGAGTACGGGATCATAAGGATCGGGGTTTTTCTGTTCGTGCGGAGCATGACTGCAATGTAGTTCTGGCTTCTGAGGAAGAAGTAGATCAGAACCGCATATACGACAACCGGGATCAAACACTCCACGATCTTTCTGAGGCTCTTCGGTAATGCATCAACGAGGATCTCGATCGCCACATGGCTCTTTGTGCGGAACGCCGCCGGAGCCGCCAGGAACGTGATCCATACCATGCATGCCAGCTGGAGTTCTTCTTCCCAGGTAAACGGGTTATTAAAGATATAGCGCATCAGGACACCGAAAAAGGTCACACATATCAAAACCAGGAGAACCAATGATGCCACCGCCACTTCGATCTTATCCAGGATATCCAGTATTTTCTTCATTGTCATTCCTCACCATCCTTCGATCATCCGGCAAAACACAGTTCCCGGATCTCTTGTAAAAGAAATCTCATGGAAGATGGATACCGCCATGAGATTCCTTTTCATTCTTATCTGGAGTTTACTGGATTGCAGCCTTTACGGTATCATAGAGGCCATCGCTCCAGCCAAAGTCTGCACCTTTCTCATAGAAGGAAAGGCTTGCTTCTTTCCACTGCGCTCTCTCTTCGTCTGTAAGCTCTGTGAATGTTACGCCTGCATCTTCCAGTTTCTTTCTGTAGTCGTCGTTAGCTGCTTCCTGTTTCTCGTTGTTGTAGAGACCAGCTTCCTCACATGTCTTGAATAAGAGGTCCTGCTGTTCCTGGGTCAGAGTGTTGAGGTAATCTGTTCCGATGCACCATGTTGTGAAGTTTAAGATATGTCCTGTCATAAGGATGTTCTTTGTAACTTCCTGGAAACTCTGTCCGTATAATGTGGAAAGCGGGTTCTCAACGCCGTCAAGAGTACCGTTCTGTAATGCTGTGTATACATCACCAAGAGCCATCGGCACTGCGGTAGCACCTAATGCATTGAAGCCCTCTACATAGATCTGGCTGTTTGCGAGACGGATCTTTTTACCCTTGATATCTGCCGGTACAACTGCTTTGTCTTTCGTCATTAACTCACGCTCACCATAGATCCAGTTGGAGCCAAGAACGGTAAGTCCTTTGTCGGCAAGCTTGCTGCACTGGTCTTTATACCAGTCACTGTCGATCAGCTTCCATACCTCATCCCAGTTATCGAAGAAGAACGGTCCATAGAGGATACCAAGATCCGGAACACCGTAATCAGCATAGAAAGCGCCGTCTGCGATCGTGATCACATTCTCACCCATGACCATCTGGTCGATCAGTTTACTCTTGTTTCCGAGTGCGCTGTTTGCGAATACTTTGAGTTCCATGGTGCCATTGCTCTCTTCTTTTAAGAGCTCTGCCCATTTTTCAACAGCCTGTCCGATCGGCTCCTCGGTCGTGTTCTCAAAACCGATGTTGATCGTTACAACGTCTCCGGATGCTGCCGCTGCGGTCGTCTCTTCTGCTTTTGTCTCCTCAGCTGCTTTTGTCTCTGCCGGTGCTGCGGTTGTGCTTGTGGATGCGCTGCTGCCACATGCGCTCAGGACCATGGATGCACACATAACTGCTGACACGGCTGCCATTGCTCTTTTCTTCATAAGTTTTTTCCTCCCATAAATAAAATACATTTTTACAGTTTCTGTTTAAAACTCGAATTCAGCTTTTACGATTTCCCCATAATTTTTATCGAGATCTTCAAATGCTTCTTCCGCATGATCTGCGGAATATGTTCTGGAAATCAGTTTTGTAAGATCCACAAATCCTTCGCGGACAAGTTTTAATACTGCCCGGAAATCGTCTGAGGTTGCACCTCTGGATCCATACATATTCAATTCTTTTCTCTGAACTTCCAGGAAATTGAAATCCGCATTTTTCTTCGCGACACCGATCACAACCATCTTTCCGCGGCTGGCAACTGCCTTCACACAGGCTAAGAATGTTGCCGGGGCGCCAACAGCTTCCACCGTTGCGTCGAATCCGTCTCCTCCTGTGACCGTCCCGATAAATTCCGTCAGCTTTTCCGGGCTGTCATTGACAAATCCGCCGTCCAGCCCGAAATCATTGACTGCTTTTTTTACCTTTTCTTCGGCAATATCCGTGATATAAGCTTTCGCTCCGAAACTTTTTGCCGCAACACCGGCCAGGATCCCGATCGCTCCCGCGCCAAAGATCAGCACCTTGTCTCCCGGTTTTAATTCCGCTCTGGACACACCGTGGTAACTGATACAGAATGGCTCAACGAGCGCCAGCTCCTTCGGATCGATCCCTGCGCCGTCAAACAGCCGCTCGACCGGCATCGTGAAGTAGTCGCTGAAAGCTCCTTCCCTCTGGACACCCATCGTCTCGTTGTGGATGCAGGCATTCACATAACCGCGCCGGCAGGAATAACAGGTCCCGCAGTTGAAATACGGGTTTCCCGTCACCAACATTCCTTTTTTGATCCCATACGGATTCTCGCCGACTTCCACAACCTCGGCTGCGAATTCATGTCCGATCGTACGCGGATAGCTGACATATGCGGACTGGCCGCGGTAGGAAACCAGGTCACTTCCGCAGATCCCCCCGCAGACCATTTTCAATAATGCCTCTCCCTGTTTTGGAACCGGAATTTCTCTTTCGGCTGTCACAGCCTTCCACGGTTCCGGAAGAACGATCGCTCTCATTTCAGATCACTCCTTATTTTACCTCTGTCATGAACTCATGCAGGAAGCGGAAGCCCCATCCTTCACCTTCACGCGGACGGGCAAAACCATTGTCGATGACCATCGGATTATCGATGATCGCATCGATCCAGTCAAAGCTCTCTGCGCCATACGGATTTGCAACTGTGCAGAGAAGCGGTACATCATAGTCTTTATAGTAGTGAGGAAGTACCGGAATATTGTAAGCGTTTGCAAGTGCCGCGCTGTCTCTCCATGCTTCAACACCGCCGAGACGGATCAGATCCGGCTGCCAGAGATCAAGGGCACGTCTTCCGATCAGTTCGCGGAGAGCAACTGTGGAGTACTCTCTCTCACCCATTGCAAGGCTGACCTTTGTCTTTGAGTGGATCGTTGCATATCCTTCAAAATCTGTATTAACGACCGGCTCCTCAAACCAGAAGATTCCGAGATGTTCCACATTGCTGATCAGTTTAACGGCTGACGGAACATCCATACCCTGGTTCGCATCCATCATGATCTTCATATTCGGACCGGTTGCCTCTCTTACAAGGTTTAATCTGCGGATATCACGTTCCATATCCGGACTTCCGACTTTGATCTTGACTGCTGTAAATCCACGTTTCTGGTAGTTTACAACCTCATCAACAAGTTCCTCGTCCGTGTAGCTGATCCATCCGCCGCTTCCGTATACCGGGATCGGTTTTCTGTGGCATCCGAACATCCGGTAGATCGGCTGTCCCATGGTTCTTGCCCATGCATCCCACATTGCTACGTTTAAAGTTGCCAGTGCCCATCTCTGAAGTCCGACGATTCCGAAATACTCACTTTCGATCTCGTAATCCTTCTGGACCTGTGCGGTCTCATATACATGATAATCTTTCGCGAGTACGAAATTCTTCATATCTTTTAAGGCGCCTTCAATTGCATTCGGGCTGTAATGGAAGCTTAAAAGATATCCCTGACCGATCACTCCGCCCTTTGTCTCAACCTCAAGAACGTAAAACGCGATCTTGCTGATATCATGAGTGGAATCTGCGATCGGATGGCTCAGTTTGCTGACAGCCTGGTAGATTCGTATATCTTTGATATATGTCTCATTTTCATTCATTTTTCCTGTTCCTCCCGTTATTATTTTGTCTTTGTTTTTGCTATGTGATATATCTATCATCATATTACACTATTTTGTGATATATTTCAATGGATTTCTGTGAATTTTTACTTGCAATTTGTCACAAAATTATATATGCTTGTTACAGCATATTTACCAAAAAGGAGGAGAATAATGGCAGAAGCATTGACAAATCAGGCATATGAATATCTCTATCGCAAGATCGTATCCTGTGAATACCTGCCTGGACAGGAACTTAATGAAAAGCAGCTTCTGGAAGAGACATCCTTTGGAAGGACACCGCTCCGCGAGGCGCTGCTCATGCTGCAGGCTGAGAATCTGATCGATATTTTCCCGCGCAAGGGAATGCGGATCACTCCTTTTACCGAAAAAAGTATCGACGATCTCTATCAGACACGTAAGCTGATCGAGCCGACTGTCTGTAGGAAATATATCTCCATGTACTCCAAGAGCAGGCTTTTAGAATATCTGAAGCAGTTTGAAAAGGCGGCCGCCGGTCCGGATTATGATGAATTTCAGATCGATACCTCTTTTCATTCCTATCTGGTCGATATCACCGGGAACGAGATCCTGATCAACCTGTATCAGTCTGTGATGATCCAGCAGATGCGCCTCGCCGTCTACGCCGCATTGAAGGATGACCAGAACCGTGTTGACAATCTTGAACAGCACCGTGCCATTATCGATGCGCTTTTAAGGGAGAATGAAGATGCCGTCCAGGATGCGATCATCCTGCACATCAATCATTCCCTGATCAAATCACTGAAAATGATGGAAAACGATAACTGACAATAAAACCAAAAGGCTGCCGCGATCCCGCATCGGATTATCCGATTCCGGATCACGGCAGCCCGTCTTTTTTGTCTTCGTTTTTAACATTCGTCCTCTTTATTACAGGATGCCAAATACTTTAAACGCTTCCGTCGCGCTCATCCCGCCTTCGATCGCACTGCGGACTTTTTTCTCACCCGCTGCTTTTTCAAACGCCTTCTCGATACATTCTTTTTCCACTTCTTTCGGAATGATCAGCACACCGTCCATATCTCCGAACACAATGTCACCATCGTGGATCGTAACCTGGCCGATCTCGATCGTGCAGCGGAAGTCCACCACATTCGTTCTGATCGAAGAGTCCTGTGCCCAGCGTCCCCTTGCAAATACCGGGAAATTCTGTGCAAGGACCTGCGGAGTGTCACGTGTATATCCGTCAAGAACTGCTCCCACAGCTCCGCGTGTCCTGGCTGTCGCCGTGAGGAGTTCTCCCCAGAGAGCACTGTTTCCCGCTCCCGTCGCTATATAGATCTCATCTTCCTTCAGCTGGTCAAGTGCTTCTGTCAGAAGTCCAAACGGCTTTTTCTGTGCTTCATATACATTATGTTCCAGGATCGTACACGCTCTCCCGGCCAGTTTCATGTCATCTTTTAACGGCATGATCTCCGGAGGCAGGAACTGGTGATTATATCCCATGGTATCAAGGATGTCTCCTACGACCGGAGTATAGAGTTTTTCTTTCATAAGCTTAAAGAGTTCTTTGTCGTCGTTCCACTTGCTCATTGTGCACTTTCTCCTTTATTTTCTATATTATATTTGTATTATAGTGCAATATGTGATATAATTCAATCATCAAATTTGGCATTGTGATATATCTATGTTGTGTAATTGTGACATTCTGCGCTGAAAACTTCCGGAATGGAGTTTTTATCTTACAGTGCAGAGACTTTATTCATTTCAGGAGAATCATTATGATCATTACAAAGTTCGAGACATGGTGGGTAACCCGCGATAAATGTCTCTTCGACGAAAAACGTCAGGGCGGCGCCAAAATGGGTTGGGATGTTTTCGCGATCCGGCTGACCGCAGATGACGGAACCGAAGGGACCGCAACCTGTATGGCTGCCCGCAGCGGCGGTGTAACCGAAAGTTATCTCCACGACAGTATCGCTCCGATCCTGCTCGGACGTGATCCGCACGATCATGAGGCGATCTTTTATGAGTTGTGGAATGTTGACCGTCATGAAGCATTTTTTCCCGTATTTCTTCCGGGTCCGGTGGATGTCGCACTTTGGGATATGTGTGCAAAAGCAGCCGGTCTTCCGCTTTATAAATATATCGGCGCTTACCGCACAAAGCTTCCGGTATATGCCAGCGGAAATTTCCACGCCACTGTGCAGGAATATGTCGACGAAGCACTTTATTATAAGAGCAAAGGGATTTTAGGATACAAGGCACATCCGGGCGGACCGGTCGAATTTGACATGAAAGTCCACGAAGCTGTCCGGGAAGCCGTTGGTCCGGATTATACGCTCATGAGTGACCCGGTCGGCGAGTATACGCTGGACGATGCCATCCGTGTCGCAAGACAGCTGGAGCGGCTTGGGTATGAATGGGTTGGGGGGCCGGTCATGCACGTT
>OBWK01000090.1_pt1 | contig 75582 bp, 69 predicted proteins | sample 1495251 | NCBI WGS metagenome assembly OBWK01 (sample SAMEA2580065, study PRJEB22360) | human gut metagenome | biome: human gut; feature: human-associated habitat; material: faeces | place: Denmark | collected 2008/2010 | reverse complement strand
TCTTTTCACTGAGAATCTTCTCGAAAATCCGGTCTCCAAGCTGTTTTATTTTGGTGACAAGAAATCCTCCATTCATTTCCATACGAAAGCTCCTATATAGTAGTTTATTAAAACATACTATATAGGAGCTTTATTGTCAAGAGTTTATATGTCTTAATAGGTAAATTCCGTTTTTTTCAATTCTCCAAACCGGAATTTTACGGTCTATCAGACTTTTTATTTACAGTTATACTATCGTTTCATTTTTCGTCTTGCCTTAATCTTTCCTAAAAGTCCAGAAAGATACATTGCAAGGACTATTAACATACCACAATCTAACCCAAGACCTGCACTTGCTACTCTTTCATAGACACTTCCAGGTGTATCTAGTCCTGTAAATTCAATAATCACAAACGCAATCATTCCTATTATTGCAATAACCGTAAGTACAAATAACTTTCCTTTAATTTTTTGATTAATTGTCTCTGTATAATCAGATAATTTCAATACTGTTTCTTTTATTTCTTCATTCATATTCTCGCTTTTCCTTTCTCCGTCAATGATTTCAGGTATACTAACATCATAAAGTTCAGCCAATTCAGCCAACAAACTAATATCAGGCATATTAGAACCTGTTTCCCATCTAGAAACCGTTCGGCTTGAAACTTTTATCTTTTCAGCAAGCTGTTCCTGTGTAATATTCTTTTCTTTCCTAAGTTCTTTTAAGAAACGTCCAATCTTTTTCTGATCCATACTGTTTCCTCCTTTCATTGACAGAGTAATATTATTCTACTAAACATAACACGACACAAAGCGAGAAAATGCCGTATTTACGCTATTGGACAAATCTGTCTAGTATTATTTATATTGGCTTTAGCCCCAAGAACTTCAAGTTATCTTTTTCTTCCTAAATATCGGCATACTTTTGATTTGTATTGCAGGTACTCATTTCCGAATGCTTTTATCAAAAAATCTTCCTCTACATTGACTATCTGTAAATGAAAAAATACCACTGCAAAACCTGTGGCAAAGCAAAGGAACCAATTAAAGAACGAAAACAATATTCCTATATACATTAAATCAAAACCCAAAAATGCAGGATTTCTGCTAATAGAATAGATGCCCGTTGTTACCAAATTGGTCTTTTCTTCTTTTTGCACACCTGCCCTCCAATTCTCCTTCATCTGTGTAACAGAAACAATAAAAGCAAGTACACCGAACATTGTTATTACAACTCCTGTAAATTGCAACACAATATGTGCTGTTCCCGAACAAAACACAATACTGATAATCTGTATTACAGGAAGCAAATATGTGATTAATTTAAGAGCTACTTCTATAAATTTGACAAATCCCTCTTTTCCTTTTCCTAATTGGTCTGTCTTTATGCCTTGCTTTTTCTGACTAATCAGCTTTGCAAAATAGCAGATGTAAAACACTGCCATCAGTGAAAGTGTAACAATTTTTATTATCATCGTGTACCTCCAAACTCCGATTTATCAAACTCCTTTTATTTCTGCTGAATCATGTTAAAATGCTTCAATGCCTCCACAATTGTGCTCTCTTTATCTTATGGACACTATGGTTGCCTGCTGTCTTCATTTTTAGGTAAATTAGGACTTAGAACAAGTTCCAAGTCTGTCGCGGCAGTCGTCGAATTGCCCTGCAAACAGTCCATTCTCCTCGTTGCAACGCGCAAATTAATGTAATCATCCGGCTTTTGTTTTAGTTGGGACAAAAGAACAACCATCTCATCTGTACTTTCGTTGTCCCATTCCACCCCCAATACATTTCTGCCATTCATATATATCGGAAATTTAAACCGGAGACCTTTTAATATTCTGCCGTCCTTTTGCTCTTCCTCATAGATAAATACATCAGACAGGAAACTCTTCAAAAATGTCTTCTTTTCCAGATCTGTAAATTTATCATACAACTTATCAAAGAATAAAAGGAACTGGTAAACATTATCTTCTGAGATTTTGTCCTGCCTGATATTATATAGTCTTGTTTCGACTTCTTCCATGGCATTCTCAATATCAGTGATTTCATCATATAGCTTGTCCAAACGTTCCTGCATGTCATTATATTTTTTGTCATAATTCTTATCGGATACAGATAAACGATCCATCTGGTCAGCAAGCCTGTTTTTCGCCCCGGTTGTCTGGCTCAATCTGTCTTTTAATCCATCATATTTCCTGTCAAGCTCCGAAGTATCAATGCTGCTTCCTATCTGCTTACGGATTTCCCGCTCAAACTTTGGATTCTTCACAAATTTGCGGATAATTTTCTCAACTGCTGCATTAATCCTGTCCTCATTCCACTGTCTTTTATAAGTACAGCGGTGTCCGTCCACAAGCTTCCTGTGTTTGCAGGCATAATAAAAATAATCTTTATAATAGCCTCCATCCGGATGCTTCTTGCGGTTTACATTGCCATACATACCGCTTCCACAGACAGGACACTTAATAATTCCGGATAAAATATGCTCATGTTCAAGGCTGTGCGTTTTTACCTGTAAAACACCTGTCTCCTGACGCTTTCTGTGTGCCTGATTCCACATTTCTTCTGATATGATTGCCTCATGGATTCCATCACTTAACAAGTAATCCTTTTGTTTTACGATATGATATTCATTCCTTGTTCCCGGAATCTTCTCATTTTTTCTTCGGCCAAATGCGAGCTTGCCGCAATATATCGGATTATCCAGCACACCTTTGACGAATGATGTAGAGAAACCTTCGATTGTGTTATTCTGGCGAAGCTTTTTCTTATAACCACTGTTATTTAAAAATGCAGCTATCGCAGCCATTCCCATCGTTGTATTGGCGAATTTATCATATATAATACGGATAATCTCTGCCTCATCCTCTGCAATGATAAGCTCACCATTTACCAGCTGATAGCCATATGGTGCAAATCCACCGTTCCATCTGCCTTCTCTCGCTTTCTGTCTGCGGCCTTCCATTGTCTGGACAAGGATATTCTCACGCTCTATCTCTGCTACCGCAGATAACACAGATATCATCAGTTTCCCGGCATCCTTGGAGCTGTCAATTCCATCCTCTACACAGATAAGATTAACCCCATAATCCTGCATTTTCTGCAATGATGATAAAACATCTGCGGCATTTCTTCCAAATCGTGACAGCTTAAATACCAGCACATAATCAACATTGTCTTTGCCGTTTTCTATATCCGATAACATCTGTTTAAACTGTGGTCTGCTTTCCACACTCTTACCCGATTTACCCTCATCCGAATATTCCCCGACGATAGACATTTCCTGATAATCTGCATATTTCTTAAGCTTGTCCTTTTGTGCATCAAGACTGTAACCATCTACCTGCATGGAAGTGGAAACTCTTGTATATATGTAACATTTCTGCTGTTTTTTCATCAGATGTTATCTCCTTTTTACTTCCTTTGAAACCTCTTTAATGCTTTCAAGATATGCTTTTTCGACTGGTGTTAAAGTAATCTCCTGATATTTTCTGTATTCTGACTTTGCTTTCTCCAATGCCTGTTTATGACTTACAGAACCGGAACCAGTTAAAAGTTTTCTGTTTCCTGATGACAACACACTATCCAGCTGCTTTACATAATCATCCATATACATAGGTTTATGTTCAATTGCATTAATTTCTGCCAAATCAAAATAACCAGATACAAGATTGTTTAATACTTTAAGTTCATTTTCTTCAAGATAATTCTTTGCAATTCCTATATCCTTTAATGCTGGTAATTCACCTGAAAATGAAGTAAGTCCCATAAATGGCTTTTCTGCATCTGCCCGCTGATATATAACCTCTGCCGCAGTATGACCATGTGCTGCATAGTGAAGTTTATTCTGAACAATTTTAAAGAATCTAACAGACTCTTCGCTATGAGGATTGTAATCTACACTCGTAGCATACAAATCAAGAACCTGACGATACAAGACCTTTTCTGAAGATCTGATATCCCTGATTCTATCCAGTAACTCTTTCCAGTAATTTCCTCCACCATTTCCCTTCAAACGCTCGTCATCTATCGTAAATCCCTTAATCATATATTCTTTTAACCGCTTTGTTGCCCACTGCCTGAATCTTGTTGCAATCACTGATTTAATACGGTATCCAAGAGAGATAATCATATCAAGATTATAATGAGGAATCTGCCTTGTCACCTCACGATTTCCTTCTTTTCGAACCTGTCGGAAATTCCGACAGGTTGAAATTTCGTCCAATTCACCCTCCTCATAAATATGCTTAATATGTTCTACTACATTTGTTCGAGAAGTTTGGAATAACTCTGACATCTGCTGTTGTGTCAGCCACACTGTATCATCTTCTATTTTAACTTCTATATTTGTCTGCCCATCATCAGTCTGATATATAAGTATTTCCCCATATTCATCAGTTCCAATTTTATCTGCCATAAGCACCTCTCCAATCCATTACTTCTTAGTTATGAAATGCGAACACATGTGTTCACTATTGTCCCAACTAAATCTTATCATCATTCCAACCGCTGTTCAACCAAAACTTTTTCCATTATACAGTGCAAAATAAAAGAGACTCCACTCGCCATGAATGAAGCCTCCTGATATATGTATACATCCTGCAGCATATTATCTGCAGGATGCCGGCTGCCTACGCAGCCTTTTTGTCCAGAAGCTGTTTTACTCCACCTAAGTAATAACAGAATCTGTCAAATTGTTTCTGCCTGCTTTCTTTCTCGTCATCAATTGAATCCTTGAGCATCATGCACATCTCTACTTCTTCTTTTATCTCCGGTGCATATTTAATAATCATGTCTGCAAGAAAGCTGCAGCAGCGTTCAAAATCCTTGTTCATTGCCAAGCCTCCTTAAAATAATTGCTAAAATACAGTTTAGATTTACCATACATACAAATCTGGAAATTATCTATTTCTCCTCTTCGTTAAGACCTAGTTCATTACATATTACTTGCTATCCCTGATACCTTATTCTTTCTACCAGCGTTTCCTTTTTCAGATTACTGCTTAAAACGCATGAAAGTACAATCTGCAACAGACCGACCAAAAAAATCATAATAAAAATTGGTACGATTGGAACATGATAGATATTCATTCCAAATATTCCATTATGTTTTGCATAGGAAAAAAGTGCATAGCCAAGTGGCAGACCAACGATAAGTGCTACACATATGGTGCCAACCGTAAAAATCAGTCCCTGTAACTGCAGACATAAATTTAATTGTTTATTTGTCATACCCACAGCCTGTAATACACCATATTCCTGCTTTTTTGTCGTAATATTCATGATCATGGTGTTTGCCATATTCATAAAACCGATGAGTCCTACAACCGCCATAAACAGATAACAGCCAAGCTTCATCATGCGGGCTGCTAATTCTGCAGATTGTAACTGTGCATGATAGGTATCCATTTTTATATGCGAAGCATTAGAAATCAAAGTATTCAGACTCTGTTCCACAGATGCAACATCTTTTTTATCACAGTCCACCCACAGATAGCCATAGGCTGTTCCTCTCAGATTCATGGAACGGTATACACCTTCCGGAATGACAAGATAAGTGTCCGCACTTACAAAGGATCCTGCAATCTTTCCCTGATAGGTATAGGTTCCACTTCCATTCTCAAAGTCAAATGCAATGGATTCTCCCGGAGCATATCCATCTTGTTCCATCCACGTCGACCAACCAAAGAAAATATCACCATTCTTTACCGCCTGTTCATAGTCCATAGAGCCAATATCCTCGTCCTGGCGCATAAAATCAAAATCCTTTTTACTCACAACAGCACCCGGAAATCTCGTTCCGTTCAGATTTACAGAGACAATCTCTCTCGTCATGACATCTGTCACTCCCGGAATGCTTTTGATTTCTTCAATCAGCGAATCATTCAATGGATTGTCCGTCAGAATCGTATCCAGATTATTCTCCGGATATCTTTCATCATACTCAGCAGAATAGTCAAGCTGCAGTTCGAATTGTCCATGATTAACGGAAAGACGTGCTTCATGCTCCGTGTCAATATTTCCTACATAATTAGAGATAATCACAAACAATGTGCAAGAAAGCCCCATTGTGAGGATGGTACCAATGGTTCTTTTTGGATTACCCGTCACATTTGCCATTGCCATAGAAAACACAGTGACATTTTTTCTGCCAATTCGCTTTCCCTTTTTTTGTGTTTCTGCATTTTCTAAATACCGTGTTGCTTCGATAGGTGAAATCCGTGAAACAATTTTCATTGGTTTACGCAGTGCCAAAGCAACGGTAAGAAATGATACGAAAATACATAGAAGCATAACAGGCAGGGAAAACAATGGCACCTGCTGATTTTGGACTCCCATAGAGCCAGTTTGGGTTGATACAAAGTTTCCCTGTTCTACCAGCCAGTTAAAACCGCATTTTGCAATCAGAAAGCCAAAAAGCAATCCAACTGGTATTGAAAAAATTGTCAAAAACATACCCTCTCTGAAGATCAGTTGTTTCATCTGCTTTTTTGTCGCTCCCAGAGCCTTAATTTTTCCATACTCCTGTATCTTGTTGGCAATACCGACCTGAAAAATATTATAAATGACCACAACAGAGAAAAGTACAATTGCAAGAATCAGAATTCCACATACCGCAATCATTTCATAACTCGGCTGCAAGACCCATTGCAAATAGAGATCATTGACTATAACGTTTTTTTCTTCGATCCCACAAGCTGCTGCAATCTGCTTTATAACCGGTTCAATATTATTCATAGATACATTTGCAGAATCATTTAAAGTAAAATAAATATTATACTGTCTGTCATTCTCTGCGACGTGTTCATCATAAAACTCCTGTGACCCGAAAGCAACATAAGATGCCTCGATGGTATACTCATCCCGATCATATAGGATTCCGCTGACAACAAATTCTTCCGGCTTATATTCTGACTGCATCCCTGCGCGGTAATCCAGTATAACCGTATCTCCGATCTTTACATCACCATACCCCATTGCACGAAAAAATGCTCTTCCTGCGGCAATTTCCTGCATTTTTTCCGGATACTTTCCTTCCTTCAACTCATATTCTTTATTATAAGGAAGCATTTTTCTTGCAGTCTCATCCATGCAGACAAACCCGCCGTTTTCATTGCCTTTTATGATGCCTTCTGTACACATAATTCCTATTGCATCTATTTCTGCACGACGGCTTACTTCCTTTAACTGCGAGGCATCTGCTGCGACAAACAGACCATAATTGCTTCCATATGAGCCTGCCGCCTGACTTTTCTGCAAACGTATCATTCCATTTCCCACAGTACTGATAATCACAAGCAGCATCGTGGTCAGACATATGGACATCATAATCAGTATACTTCTTGTCCTGTTCTTTTTGTCATTGCTATATGCAATCCTGCTTATTGTCTTCATCTGAAATCCACCACCTGTCCGTCCTCAATCACCAGAATACGGTCAGCGACCTGTGCAATTTCGTCATCATGAGTAATCATTACAATTGTCTGTCCATATTTTTTTGCTGTCATCTTAAGCAGGGCGATCACCTCATCACTGGTCTTGGAATCAAGATTTCCTGTCGGCTCATCTGCAAATATAATTTCCGGACGATTCACCAGTGCTCTTGCAATTGCTACTCTCTGCTGCTGTCCTCCGGATAACTGATTTGGCAGATTGTAAATCCTCTTTTCAATCCCCAGAGTTGCAATAATATCATTTACATACGCTTCATCCACTTTTCTTCCATCCAGCCCCAGTGGCAGTACAATATTTTCCCAGACATTAACAGATGAAACCAGATTAAATGCCTGAAAAACAAATCCGATTTTTCTTCTGCGGAAAACAGCAAGGGCATCTTCCTTCATCCTGTATAAATCTTTCCCTGCTAAAGTAACACTGCCTTTTGTCGGGGTGTCTAGCCCTCCAAGCATATGAAGTAATGTACTTTTACCGGAACCTGACTTTCCAACAATTGCGACAAATTCTCCCTGCTCAATCTGAATGTCCACCTGATTGACCGCTTTGACCTGATTCTCACCTGCGCCATAAAACTTACAAAGCTGCTTGGTTTCTAATATCACACTCATGTGTTGCCTCCTTTTTCATTCTGTAAAGCGTACCTTTTCAGCACGCTTTCTTTGGTTGTTTATATATTTGGTCATTTTTCATCCTACATCCAAATTGTATCAGGGCAATCTTTCATTTCACTTTCAAAAAACGAGCAGAAATCTTACAAAATTGTAAGATTTCTGCCCACTTAAAATTTAACCAACATATGGTAATTGAATCACAAACATGCTTCCTTTTTTCTTTTTGCCGGAGGTTACCGTAATCGTACCTGCGTGTTTTTCGATAATTTCTCTCGATAGAAAAAGTCCGATTCCTGTACCACTCTTTTCCATGACCTCCCGGGAACTTCCTCTGTAAAATCGTTGAAAAATTTTGTGATACTCATTCTGCGGAATACCAATTCCCTGATCCTCAATTTCCATTCTTACAAGATCGTTTCTTTTTTGTAACCGGATAAATATTTTTGAACCACACGGACTGTACTTGACCGCATTATCTAAAACGTTGATCACAGCTTCACCAAGCCACCTTTTATCCTGCATAACCATGCATATTTCCAGCTCTTTTTCATAGTCAAAAACGAATTCAATTTCTTTCTCATCCGCTTTAGGATAAGTGCGGTTCACAGCAGATATGACAGTATCCATAAGCGGAAGTTTTTTCTTATTAATCTGAATCAGTCCAGTTTCCATCTTGGATATTTCAAGAAGCGACTGCAATAATGTCTCCAGTCCATCCAGAGCACTCCGACAACGAATACGAAACTCCTCCTGTTCTGTGGCACTTAAGTCATTCTGCATCAGCACACTAAAACATGTATCCAAAGCTGCAACCGGTGTCTTTAACTGGTGAGAAATATCAGAAACCATTTCTTTCGTGTTCTCCTTTTCTGCCTTTGCTTCTTCCTTTATCAACTGAATATGATGTCCGATTGCTTCAAGCTGGTCATTCAATTTTTGCAGTTCTGCATGATTTTCCGTTTTCAGTAAATCATCAAATTTATTTTCACGGAATCTGATCAGAATTTCTTCCAACTGGTCTAAAATTTTCTGATGACACGCATCTTCTTTTTTCTTCCAATAAAGTAAAAAGGTCAAAAGAAGCACGCATATCAAAGTGCTTACAACACCGGTCACCATAACCTGATGCCGGAATTGCAAATAAAATACATTCCCTTTATTACCCCAGTATCCATATTGCTCCAATAATCGCCTTCCCTGTTCGTTAGTTTCAATATCCTTATCCTTAAGCAATTCCGAAACAGCATCCAGCCCGGAAAATTCTTCCTTTGCAGCAATCTCTGTCATAAGATTCATTTTATATTTATAATCTTCATAAAACACATATGTGGTAAAGCAATTTAATATTGCAAACAATAATATGACAGGTAATACCAAGGAGAGCACTACTGTAATCTTCTTGCGATATCTCTTTGTCACTGCCTTACCTCCTGATTCCATATATACCCAAGACCTCTGATATTCTTTATATAGACCGGTGCAGCCGGATTGTCTTCGATTTTCTCACGGAGTCTTCTGATATTGACAGCAATTGTATTTTCATCCACAAAATCCCCTTCCAGATCAAACACATTTTCCAATATTTGTGTTTTTGAAAGAATCTGTTTCGGATTCTGAAGAAAAAAAGTCAGCATTTTCAACTCCGTTTTTGTCAGACTGATTTCACGACTCTTTATCAGGACTTTCATTTCTCCTGTGATAAATACGATATCTCCCGAAATCATCTTTCCGGCTTCCGTTTTCTCCTGCCTGCGACGGAAATGTGCTTCTATTTTCAAAAGAAGTACCGAAAGACTAAACGGCTTTGTAATATAATCATCTGCACCTGCTTCATATCCCATGACCTGATCTATCTCCTGATCTAGTGCTGTAAGACAAATAATGTATGTATTATAATTGCATCTCATCCACCTTACAAATTCCAGTCCATTCCCATCCGGAAGATTCACATCACAAATGGTAACATCCACATTATTATCACTTGCAATTCTTTTCGCTTTTTTCACTGATTCTGCTGAAAAAACCTCATATCCGGATTTTTTCAGTGAGAATGTAATTCCACGATTTAAATTTTCATCATCTTCAACCACGAGTATACCTGGCATAGCATATGCACCTCTCTTTATTAACTATTCATCTTAAAATGCTTCAATGCCTCCACAATTGCGCTCTCTTTACCTGTGAAATATACAGATTGGAAACCTTCATGCCGTCATTATGTTCAGACACATACTTCTTTATCTCATCATATGTTGCATTAGTCTATGCAGATGTTATATCCATATCATCAAGTTCAATTGTGACATTAATGTAATCATCTGGCTTTTGTTTCAATTGGGACAAAAGAACAACCGTCTCCACATGGACTGTATTCCCAAACTGGTCAACCGGCTGTACTTTCACAATCTTATATCCACGCTCCGATAACACCTTTAAATCCCTTGCAAGTGTTGCCGAATCACAGCTTACATACACAACTCTCTGTGGTGACATTGTAACAATAGTATCCAGAAGCTTCTCATCACAGCCTTTTCTTGGTGGGTCTACCACTATAACATCTGGTCTTGTCATATTGTGACCAGTACCATCATCTGCTTTCCTGCTTTCATAAAATGCTGTGACTACTTCTTCTGCCTTTCCTACAAAGAACTCTGCATTATCTATTCCGTTAAGCCCCGCGTTATTCTTCGCATCTTCAATCGCCTGTGGAACTATCTCTACACCGTATACCATTCCTGCATTTTTTGCCAAAAATAACGAGATTGTTCCTATTCCACAATACAGATCCCACACTGCCTCATTGCCTGTAAGATTAGCAAATTCCAATGCTTTGTTATAAAGCACTTCTGTCTGTTTAGGATTAACCTGAAAGAATGAAAGCGGTGATATCTGGAACTTTATATCTCCAATGTAATCTTCTATATAAGGTCTTCCATAAAGAGTTACACATTCCCTGCCAAGTATTACATTAGTATCCTCTTTATTAATATTGACAACCAGCGAAGCTATATTTAACTTTCTTCCACTGTTATTACTTGTATTATTATCACTACCTGATGAAATATTATCACTTGCTGAACTGCCACTATTAAGCCGCTCAATCACTCTTACAAGTCCATCTGCCGCCTCTTTTCTTAACATTTTCTTAGTAACAAGACAGACCATAATCTCATCAGTATGAAATCCTGTTCTTATAAGTATATGTCTTAAAGTTCCCTTATGGATATTCTCGTTATAGGCTCTTACCCTGTAATCTTTCATCCACTGCTTGACGGCTGTTAATATTACAGAGTTGTTCTCATCACCTAAAAGGCAGTCATCACAAGGAATTATTGAATGTGTATGACCTGCGTAAAATCCCATAATAATATTACCGTCTTTATCCTCACCTACAGGATACTGTGCTTTGTTGCGGTATCTGAATGGCGTGTCCATACCAAGAATGTCACACATTTCATAATCTACGCCTTCTGTAAGTCCACCTATTCTCTGTAAATTATCACTGACAAGCTTCTGTTTGTACTTAAGCTGTGCAGCGTAACTCATAGCCTGTAACTGACAGCCGCCACACTGCCTTGCTATATTACATTTCGGTGTAACCCTGTCCTTTGACGGTGTTATGATATTCATAAGTCTGGCATATCCGTAATTCTTCTTTGCCTTCATAATCTTAACTTCTACTACATCACCTATGACTGTATCTTTTACAAATAATGTATAGCCGTCTATCTTGCCTATTCCTTCTCCTGTTACTCCTATATCCTCTATTGTAACCTGTACAATATCATTCTTACTATATGCCATAACTGTTCCTCACATTAACAACTTGTTCTTCTTATGTTGGATTCAAGCCATCTGTTAAATCCAAGCCAGTCATTAGTGTCTTTGGCTTCAAGACATTCCCTTAAAGTTTCAAGCTTTGCATCCATATTATCTGCCATAGAAAGTGCTATTGCTTCTGCTATTGCCGGCTTCTTAGGTGAACCATATTCTAACTCACCGTGATGTGATAATATACAATGGCCAACCTCATTAGCTAATATCTCTGGAAAATCTGGTATATGTCTGATTTTTTCAATAACCATTTCGTAGCCAATCACTATATGTCCTATAAAATTCCCCTCATCTGTGTAGTCATTTCTTGGAAATTCACTTAATTCCCTTACCTTGCCTACATCGTGAAGCATTGCACAGCTTATAAGCAAATCCCTGTTAAGAAAATCGTAATTCTCACTCATCTTTGCACATAATCTTGTAACACTTAGGCTGTGTTCAAGCAGTCCACCCATAAATCCGTGATGTACTGTCTTGGCTGCTGACGTATTCTTGAACTTTTTAATAAATGCTTCATCTTCAACGAAAAATGCTTCCAAAAGCTGCTTTATGTATGGATTATCTACACTTCTTACGAATCCTAATAATTCCTCATACATCTGCTCTATATCATATCTTGAAGATGGAATATAATCTGTTGGTGTGTACTCATCCTCTGCTGCCACACGAATTCTTTCTATTTTAAACTGTAATGCACCATTATAACTTGTAACCTGTCCATTAACAAATACATAATCATTAACTTCAAAATCGCATATTCCACCTGAATTAACGTCCCATATCTTTGAATCTATCTGTCCTGTCTTATCTATAAGTATAACATTCTCGTATTCTTTTCCAGCCTTAGTAAGTGCTGATGACTTGGATTTACACAGGTATACCTCTGAAATTCTGTCTCCGTCTTTAAATGTTTCTATATAACGCATACTCTTCCTCCATTCAATCAGATTTCTCTCTGATTTCAATTAATCTTATTATATTCTTATCTCAACTATTTAATTCTACTCTGTACTGTCAAGTAGCTGCTTTATCTGTATTCCACATTGACATCATAAGATACTTCAAAATACCCTGATTTACCAAGCCTTTTTACAAGGACATTAACGCTCTGTCCTGACTGGCATCTGTACAGCTTCTCATTCAGCTTCTGCATAGTAAGACATTCCTCGCCATTTACCTCTACAATTACATCTCCTGTCTGAAGTCCTGCCTGATATGCCGGCGACTCCTGCTCAACTGCAAGTATATATATTCCTGTTGTAAGACTGTATTTATCTGCCAATTCATTGTCTACATTCTCTGCTTTAATACCAAAATACATAATCTCCTGACGGTTTATCATATTCTCAATAGTACCTTTAAGATCTGATATTCCCATAAACTTAAGCTTGACATCTTTATTACTGTGTACAGATATTCCTACAACATTGCCGTCCGAATTAAATAAAAATGCGTAATCTTCATCTTTGGCTGTAAGATTAGTTTCAAATATGTCTACATTATTATCTATAAGGCTGTACGAGCTGATATTGGTTATAGTTCCATAATCTACTGCCCCATCCGTTCCATATATATTGCCTGCGGCAATTACAAGCTCACCCTTGTTAAGTATATATGAATTGCTAAGAACTGATACCTCTATGCTTGTCCTGTCGTCCTCACTCATCTGTTCAGCATCAACACTTATTATACTTATACCTGTATTACTGTCTGAGCACACATATACCGCCTTATATTCATTATCATTAACCTTAACACTTATATCCGCAGTATTATCAGTATATTTCTTTGATGTAAGTATAATATATCTTGAATTCACATAGGCAACAATAAGTCCTGCCGTAGATGTTACATTTTCCCTGTTCTCAATATAATTCTCATAATTAAGCCCTTCCGTGCTTTCCTGAATTATGACAACTGACTTCTGCACATCATCTACCTTCGTTCTTAACGACTGCATTAATGTATCATAATCCTTCTTAATCTGTGGCTGTCCTTCTTCATCCTCAACAACAACAGGCTCCGGATATTCATCTCTTGTGAATTCAATCCTATCCTGTTCTGCTTTCTTCTTATCAAACTTCGCCTTTACTGACGGCACAATAAGCTTGTCAGCCGCTATATACACCACTCCTGCTATTATTATCAATATAAGTATCTTAATTGTTCTTATAAGATTCTTATATTTAACCTTAGGACTTAATACAATCTTTTCCGTATATAAATCGTATTTCTGCTCAGTATCTTTATGTTCCATATTATCCCTCATTCTTATTCATTAACAGATGCTTACGCATCTGATATGTTAAATCACAAGTACATTTTTCTTCTGACTATCCGGTTATTACGCAATATAAATAAAGTATACACTATGTTTATGAACAAACTATGACATAGATGTTAAAAAGTCGGCTCTTTCTTAAATTTATCCTATGGTTTTAATCGGTTTTAGTATATAATAAGAGAGGATTGTCAGCTTTTATCACTAATAGCAGACATATAATAATTATTATTTGAAATGACAGGAGTATTACATTGAATAATAAATCATTATCAACACTTGAATATAATAAAATAATATCTCGTCTTGTATCTTTTGCCTGCTCTGATGGTGCAAAGCAGATACTTCATAAGCTTGAGCCTATGACTGACATAGACAAAATCAATACAGCACTTGATTATACTAATGATGCACTTACCCGTGTATACCAGAAGGGAAGCGTGGATTTCTCAAGGATAAAAGATATCAGGGGAAGCATTGCAAGACTTAAAGTCGGAAGTTCTCTTAATGCACTTGAGCTTCTTAACATATCTATGTTATTAGAATGTGCTGCCCACATAAAGGGATACTATGAACAGCGTGCTGACTCAATACAACCTTTAATAGATATGCTTGACCCTGTTACACTTCTTAATAACGCAATTAAGAAATGTATTATATCAGAAGATGAAATCAGTGATGATGCAAGTGCGAACCTCCGCAGCATAAGACGTCAGAAAAATATAGCTGCTGACCGCATACACACTGAACTTAATAAAATATTAAATTCACCATCTACAAGAACTTATCTTCAGGATTATGTGATAACAACAAGACAGGGACGTTTCTGTCTGCCTGTTAAAGCTGAATACAAATCACTTATGCCTGGTATGGTTCATGACCAGTCATCGACCGGTTCTACTGTATTTATTGAGCCTGCCGCAGTTGTCAAGCTTAACAATGATATAAGAGAGCTTGAACTTAAGGAACAGGCTGAGATTGAAGTTATTCTTGCAGATTTAAGTGCTAAAGCCGCAGAATATACCGATTCACTGCTTTCAGACTATGAGATACTTACCAATCTTGACTGCATATTCGCCAAAGCACTTTTATCAAGGCATTTTAATTGCAGCCGCCCTGTTATGAATAACAAAGGTATAGTAAATATCAAAAAAGGACGACATCCTCTTATTGAGCCGCATACTGTCGTGCCTATAGACATTTATCTCGGTACAGATTTTAACCTTCTTATCATAACAGGACCTAATACCGGTGGTAAGACCGTATCCTTAAAGACTGTCGGACTTCTTACTCTTATGGCTCAGGCCGGACTTAATATTCCAGCACTGGAACATTCCGACATAGCTGTATTTGACAATATATTTGCTGATATCGGCGATGAACAGAGTATTGAACAGAGCCTTAGTACATTCAGCTCACATATGACTAATACTGTCGATATTCTTAAAAAAGCTGACAGCAACAGTCTCATTTTATTCGATGAGATTGGTGCTGGTACTGACCCTACAGAAGGTGCAGCCCTTGCAATTGCTATACTTGACAGCCTTCACAGACGTAATATTACAACAATGGCGACAACACATTACAGCGAGATTAAAATGTATGCACTCACAACCGATGGCGTTGAAAATGCCTGCTGTGAATTTGATGTACAGTCACTCCGCCCTACTTATAGGCTTCTTATCGGAGTTCCTGGAAAGAGTAATGCATTTGCCATTTCCAAAAAGCTTGGACTTTCTGACAATATAATTAATGATGCTTCACGCCGTCTTGACTCTGAAGATATCAAATTTGAAGACCTTGTAACTGATCTTGAACAAAGCCGTGTTACAATTGAACGTGAGCGTGAGGAATTAAATGAGTACAAAGCACAGATTGCCCAGTTAAAGTCTGAACTTACCAAAAAGACTGAACGTCTTGATGAACGTACTGACAATATTATAAGAAAAGCTAACGAAGAAGCTGCACGCATACTTAAAGATGCGAAAGAGTATGCTGATAAGACAATTAATGATATGAACAAGCATGGTATGACTGTAAAAGAGCTTGAGAAACACCGCAGTGCTATCCGTGAGAAAATGAATAAACGTCAGGAAAAGTTAAAGATTGAACCTGCCAACAACATAAGCGAGCATAAGGCTCACGATATATCTGAATTCAAGGTTGGTATGCACGTTAAGGTTCTTACAATGAACGTCATAGGTACTGTATCCCAGATTCATAAGAACAAAAACCAGGTTACTGTACTTGTAGGAAGCTTAAGCACTAAAATGGATATTAAAAATCTTGCCATACTTAAAGGCTATAAGGATCCTGCTGAAACAAGTTCTAAGCCTAAGGGCGCTGGTGGCTCAGGTAAAATCAAGATGTCAAAATCATCTTCTGTATCTTCTGAGATTAATCTTCTTGGATACACTGTTGATGAAGCTATTGCAGTTCTTGACAAATATCTTGATGATGCCTATATTGCCAGAATTCCACAGGTACGAATTGTTCACGGCAAAGGAACAGGTGCTCTACGCTCTGGTATAACTTCTTATCTGCACGGGGTTCCTTATATTAAAGAATTCCGCCTTGGACAGATTGGCGAAGGTGCAGAAGGTGTTACAATTGTAACATTTAAAGATTAACTATAAATATTGTATATGGAGGCACATATGGTTGCTAAACAACGAATTTTAATCGTAGATGATGATGAGAATATAGCTGAACTCATCTCACTCTATCTTACAAAAGAATGTTTTGAAACTAAGATTGTATATGACGGCGAAAGTGCACTTGATAACCTTTCTACATTCAAGCCTAACCTCATTCTGTTAGACCTTATGCTTCCTGGTATTGACGGATATCAGGTATGCCGTGAAATCAGGAAGAATAATAATACGCCAATAATTATGCTTTCAGCTAAGGGCGAAACATTTGACAAGGTATTAGGTCTGGAGCTTGGTGCTGATGATTATATTATCAAGCCATTTGAAACAAAAGAACTTGTCGCACGTGTTAAAGCTGTATTAAGACGTTATCATCTTCCACAGACTACCGTTGCACCATCAGAAAATGCAAGATGTGTAACGTATCCTGACTTAATTGTCAATCTTGACAATTACTCAGTTACTTATGATAAAAAGGCTGTAGAAATGCCGCCTAAAGAACTTGAACTTTTATACTTCCTTGCATCTGCACCTAATCAGGTGTTCACACGAGAACAGCTTCTTGACAATATCTGGGGCTATGATTACATCGGCGATACCCGTACTGTCGATGTGCACATCAAACGAATTCGTGAAAAGATTAAAGACCACGATAAATGGTCGATTGAAACCGTATGGGGAATTGGCTACAAATTTGTGACTAAATAAGCAGGAACGGACTCAATATGAAATATAATATGCTTACCAAACAGATAACTCTATATATAATAATTGCTGTTGTAGGATTTATAGCTGTAACAACAATATGTTTCAGGCACGATTATAATAAAGTATATGACTATTATTCTGAAGTGCTTTACCAGCAGGCTAACGAAATTGCCGGCACATTTGCAAAAGATACATTAACGCCAGAATATCTTTCAGACATAGAAGCTGACCTTAAAATAGTATCTGAACTCAACCACACAAGAATTATGTTCGTAAGCCCATTCGGTGATGTTATGTTAGATACTGGATTTTCTGGAACAGCAGATTTTAATGGTTATCTATATGAACTTAAGGATTTTGATTATGGCAGGCTTAAAGGTGCACACACACAGACAGGTGATTTCTATGGTGTATTTGACGAAACTGTTGTAAGTGCATATTTTCCTATTGCCAGCAATTTCACAATGAAAGGCTATGTTGTCATCAATATGCCTGAAACTGTCATAACTGACAGGGTATATGATACATTTAACACCAACTATCTTACACTGGTGATTGCTATGCTGCTTTCACTTTCTATGCTGGTGCTATATTTCATACATATTCACAAGCCTATCAATGAGCTTACCAAGGCTACTGAAGAATATGGAAAAGGTAATCTTTCCTACCGCATTAAGATACACCACAATGATGAAATCGGACGTCTTGCGGCTTCTCTAGATTATATGGCAAAAGAACTTAACGAAATGGACCGGTTCCAGCAGAAGTTCTTATCCAATATTTCGCACGACTTCCGTTCGCCTCTTACTTCAATAAAAGGCTACCTTGAAGCCATTGAGGACGGAACAGTACCACCGGAAATGATTAATAAATACATTAATATTGTATTATTTGAAACCGAACGACTTACCAAGCTTACAAGCAATATACTTACACTTAATGAACTTGACCCTAAGACTGTCCGCCTTGAGATTACAACATTTGATATTAACTCAGTAATAAAGCATACAATAGAAACTCTTGAGGGTTCGTGTAAAAAGAAAGGCATTAAGTTCAGCCTGACATTCTCTGGCACAGCACTTAATGTCAAAGCTGACAAAGGTAAAATACAACAGGTTATATACAACCTTGTAGATAACGCAATCAAATTCAGCCACGATAACTCCTTTATATATGTAACTGTCAAAGAAAAAGGTGATAAAGCCCAGATATCCATTAAAGATACCGGAAGCGGAATTGCCAAGAAAGATATTGATAAAATATGGGATAGATTTTATAAATCAGATGCCTCAAGAGGCCGTGACAAGAAAGGGTCTGGACTTGGACTATCCATAACCAAGGAAATAATTCAGGCACACGAGGAACATATCGATGTAATCAGTACTGCAGATGTGGGAACAGAATTTATATTTACGCTGCCACTTGCGAAGGGGTGATGTTAATAACGGACGATTGGCTGCAATCAACATAAGCATAAAAAGACGATGGGGAGCCGCCGGTCCTTAGTCGGCAGCCTTAGCTGGCGACTTAGTACCGCTGCGAGCGACACTCAATGCAAATGTGTCTTCGTTGCTTATGTTGATTGCAGCCAATCGTCCGTTGTTATCAATTACAGCCACCAATCAAGCATTAATATATAATTTTAGTCCTATTATCTGCTAACCGGTCTATAAAGCTTAAAGTTATTAATAAGCTTATCCAGCTCCCTGGCTCTCTGTTCAAGCTGTTCACTGATTGCTGAGCTTTCCTGTGAAGAAGCTGCTGTGTTCTGTGTAACACCTGATATCTGCTCGATACCCTGTTCAATCTGTGATAATATTTCTGCCTGATTTCTTGCTGACTCATTAGTTTCCTTAGCTACATCAGCAAACTTCTGCATTTCATTAATTGTTCCTTCAAATGCCTGTGCAACAGAGGCGGTTATCTCGTTACCCTTATTAATCTCTTCTATAGTCTTAACAATAAGTTCTCTTGTATTAACAGCTGACTTCTGGCTGTCTGTTGCAAGCTTTCCAATCTGCTCTGCAACCACTGCGAAACCACGTCCTGCATCACCAGCTCTGGCAGCTTCAATTGAAGCATTAAGTGCAAGAAGACTTGTCTGTGAAGCGATATCCTCGATAGTTGAAGTAATTGCTTCGATTTTATTAGATATTTCGATAATATTAGCCATTTCTTCTGTAAGGCTGTCCATCTTCTTACGTTCTTCTTCTGCATTTTCTGCTACCGCTAATACATTATCATATGCAGTCTGTGTCTGATCTGCACTCTTTTTAGCTAATGCCGCTACTGTTTCAACTGTAGCTGTGAGTTCTTCAACAGCACTTGCCTGGTCTGTTGTTCCCTTAGCAAGATCACCTGCTGCCTTTGAAAGATCCTCGGCACCAATATCAACCTGCTCTGATGTCTTGGCAATATTAGTTAATGTTATATTAAAATTCTTTAAAATGTATACAAATGATTCTTTGATGCTTACAAAATCTCCAAGGAAATCTGTAATTTCATCTGAATCCTTAGTTAAATCACCACTTGCAATTTCTCTTAAAACTGTTGATATTTCATCCACATATGCGTGGAGATTTAACATTGTTCCCTTAAGTGTCTTTGCCATAGCTCCGAATTCATCTTCTGATTCGTATGTTATAAGATTAGCTGCTGACATATCTCCATGATACATCTGCTCTGCCGCTTCAACAATCTGCTTGGCTGGTGTTGTAAGAACTTCTGTTATAGTTCTTGTAAAGAATGTTGAAATAAATAATAACGCAACAACAAGTATAATACCTGCTATTGTAAGTCCATTACCAAGACGCACTGACTGAGTATAATACACTGCTCCGTTCTGGTATACTAATGTCTCTATATCATTTGCTAATGACTTGATTTCGTTAACTATAGGAAGATATGTATTATAATTAAGTGCATAAGCTTCATCAATCTTTCCGCTCTTTAAAAGCTGCATAACCTGAGGTCTTACTTTCTCGCCCTCGTTAATCTTAGCCTGCATTTCTGAAAGCTTTGCTCTCGTAGCTTCTGTCTTGAAATGCTTATCCATATCATCAACTCCTGAAACGACAAGATTGACATCTTCTTCTACTGTCTTTTCAAAATTTGCATATCTATCTGCCATATTATCAGAACCTTCAGCTAAAAGTCTGTTAATGGCTCTCTGTAAATCAGTAAGACCATATTTAACATTAGCTATATCATTAACATTGTTCATTGGTCCCTGATATATTCCCTTTACATTATTAGCAACCGCTAATATACCACTTATAAGAATTACACCTATAATACATGCTATAAGAGCTACAACTCCAAGAGTAGCCTTTAACTTACGATTAATCGTATAATGCTTTAATCTTTCTTTGTACTTATTTACCATTAATTTTCCTTTCCTATTTACTCAATTTTAAACTAACTTTTGTAGTATACATATATAGAAAATGATTTTCTATTATGGTAAACCATACTTTTTATTATATGATATACTGGTTTTTGCTCCATAATCTGTTATTTTATAAGCCTGTCCGCAAGCATTAAATTACATATTATTCTATAACATATTATTTCTGTAACATCATAATTGCTGATGTTCTATTATTAACTCCAAGCTTTCTATATACGCTTGTAAGATTTTTCTCAACTGTCACTAATGCGATGTGCATCTGCTCACTAATCTCTGAATTCTTATAACCAGCCTTAACATATTCCATAAGCTCTTTTTCTCTCTTGGTAAGCTTATATGGATTGTCGTCTTTAACTGCATTAAAGCTTTCTATTCCAGCCTTGTATTTAGCGATATATGGCTTTAATGACTCAAGGAATCCGTCTGTATACACATTTTCTATAACAGGTTCTAATTCAACACCATTCTCAATAAATGGCATTATCACGTTATCGTCATATGAAAGTTCAACTGCCCACTTAATATACCTTTCAGCTTCTGTTGTATTACCCATATTATACTGTGCTATTGCCCTGTATACGCAGCCTGTTATAAATGGATATATATGTGATGTATTCTCATATGGAACCATCATCTGCTGTCCTATCATATCAAGCATTGCCCAGTCTTTCTTATAACACATAAGCTTTCCATATGTCATACAGCCGCTTCGTATGTTCCTTATCTGCTTACTACAGTTCTCAAGTCTGAAATTCTGTAACCAGTCTGACATTTTCTCCTGCTGTCCAAGGCACGCATATACATAGCCCTGCACAAGCTCAGCATCTATAATAAGAAGGGGATATGTTATATCCCTGGTCAACTCATTAAGCTTTTCAATGCCTTCATAGAATTCCTCTTTCTTACCATAATATATAAGACATTTTAATATCATATAGTAGCAGCTTATAATTATACACGTCTGGTTTCTTAAAATGTTCTGTAATAACACCTGCTTTGCTAGCCTGTAGGCTGTATCAATATCACCTGTAATCATTGCATATTCTGCATCAAAGAATTCATCCCATCCCACTCTGCTTCCCTGTGTTATTCTCATATATGCTTTAGCATATTCTTTTTCCTGCTCTATTATCTCCTTGAGCCTGCCTGACTTATTGTAATACAATGTCGTCATACACGTTGTTCCATAAGTAAGAAGTGAATTGCCAAATATAACCGATGTTCTCTCACCAAAATATTCTCTGACTTTTATTAAGGACTGATTCATCTTTTCAAGATTATTAAATTGAAGAATTGATAATATAATCATCATCTCGCCCATAAGGAACTTATTATCTTTCCATATTGGATGATTATTAATATCATTAATTATCTCTTCATATAATGGCATTACATTATGCACATTTTCCTTAGTTGACATATAATAAAGATAATTAAGCATTACAGTCGGATATTTTTCCCACATAACTTCTTCTATATTCTCTCTTACGCTCTGGAATATTCCCGGTGCTCTCTCAATAAGACGTCTTCCATTCTTTCCTGCATATAAAGCTGCAATTCTGTCCCAGTTCTTTGCCTTAGTATAATAAGCTACTGCCTTTATATAAGACTTTCGCTTTTCAGATACTTCTGCCGCCCTGTTATAAAGCATAGAAATTTCTATGTCCGATTTATTCAATTCCATACCAGACACATTTCTTAATAATGTGTGCATAGCAAATGAATGTGTTGTCACATCATAATCAAGAAATCCAAATTGCTCTACACTTTCAAGCAGGTCATTCTCTGTAACATCAAGCTGTGTGACATACTCTGCACCTTCAATATCAAACCAGTCAAAAAGTGACATTTTCATAAAGAATTCCTGCATATCTGCTGACAACTTATCAAATATAGTTGTCTTTAACAGATGATTGACAGAAAGAAAACCACCCATTCTGCCAAGCTTCTTATATTCATATAAAGACAGATAAACAGCACTAATCCAGCCATCTGTATGCTCATATAACAAATCTGCTTCTTCAGCTGTAAGATTTATTTCATTCTCTTTAAATATTACTTTTTCTTCGTCTTTAGTAAGCTTTAAATCCTGCTGTGTGATAAGCACACTTTGTCCTTTTAGAAACATTGCTTCATATGGTATATTGTATGGGAGTATTCTTGATATAAGCACTATATGAATATTGTCTATATTATCTACAACTTCCATTATAAGGTTGTCTAATGTGACACTTGCACATTCCTGATAATCATCTACTATAAGATATACTGTATCATTGACATATTGCCTTAATATTTTAACTATATAAGACAATTCCTGCTTAGACTGTGGAAGCTGTGTATCCGACAGTTTTCCTTTTAACTCTTCACTATATTCACCCAACTTCTGGCATAATCTTTTCCACACCCAGTTGTCGTCTTTTTCTTTACTCTGCATAGGGAACCACATTTTATTATAATATGGCCTGTCATTAAAATAATGCCTTACAAGTGTGGACTTTCCATATCCCGATGGTGCTACCACCATTATAAGCTGTTTATCTATGAATTTATCCAGAGAGCTTTCTAACCTCTCTCTTATATATTCTTTCGCATAAAAATTAACGATATTGCTGTTGTTTCTCATACGTTTCGCAACTCCTGTATCCAATACACCTTACTCATCTGATAACTCTGTATATTACAAAGGATAAGGATACATAAAATGTACCCTCATCCCATTATAATTAATTACTTCCAATGAAGCTTATGCAATTCTCCTAACAAGCTCATACTCTCAAATCCGTGCTGTCTTAATGCCTCGTAAGCAACTATTGCTACTGAATTAGAAAGATTAAGTGAACGTATATCTCCAATCATTGGAATTCTTATACATGTATCTTCGTGGTCTACAAGTATCTCCTCTGGTATTCCCGCACTTTCCTTTCCGAACATAATATAGCAGTCGTCTTCATACTTCACATCAGCGTATGTATGATGTGCCTTAGTAGTTGCCATATATATCTTAGCGCCCGGATTACGGTTAAGAAAATCTTCATAATCATTATATACTGTCACATCAAGCTTATCCCAGTAATCAAGCCCTGCTCTTTTAAGCATTTTCTCATTAAGGCTGAAACCAAGCGGCTCAATTAAATGTAATCTTGCACCTGCTGCTACACAGGTTCTTCCTATATTGCCAGTATTAGCAGGCATCTCTGGCTCATGTAATACTATATTTAACATAATTATCTTTCCTTATAATTCTTTACTGTTCTGCTATTACAGCTATATTAAGTTCAAGTGCCACTTCGTCACCTGAATGGATAGGCACACATATATTCTGTGTATATGACTGTGTAATAGTCATATCTCCGTGACATACGCTTGGTGGTGTAATATCTATAACATATCCCTTTGTTGAGAATATTGTTGCAGCATTACCCATAATCATATTACCAAGCTCACTTATTGCACTTATAGACATATCATCAAGTGCAGTTACCGGCATACCCATCATCATCTTAGATGCCACGTCCAATGCCTTATTAAACTCAAATGCCATAATAACCTGACCCTTTAACTCACCTGTTATACCTATCATAACTGCAACCGACTTATTCTCGAATTCTGTTGTCTTGACATAAGGCTTTCCTATCTTCATCTCTGTCTGACATATTTCCTGCATTATCTTAGTCGCTGACATTAAAAATGGATTGATAAAATCTGCGTTCATTCCTGCCATAATTCTTCCTCCATTGTAGTTAATATGTACTTATAACTTTTCTATAAAGTTCTTTATTCTCTTAATTCCTTCTTTAAGGTTCTCAATTGAATAAGCGTACGATATTCTTACAAAGCCCTCACCGCTATTGCCAAATGCTGTTCCAGGAACAACTGCAAGCTTCTGGTCTTCTAGAAGTCTGCTAGCAAATTCATCTGATGTCATACCAAACTTCTTGATAGATGGAAATATATAGAATGCCCCAAATGGCTCAAAACAGTCTATTCCCATACTCTTAAGCTCATGAAGAAGAAACCTTCTTCTCTGGTCGTAGGCTGTAACCATCTTCTCTACCTCTGTATCACAATTCCTTAATGCCTCAACAGCGGCAAACTGGCTGTTAGTTGGTGCACACATAATCGCATATTGATGAAGCTTAATCATCTGCTTTATAATCTCAGCAGGTCCACAGGCATAACCTAATCTCCAGCCTGTCATAGCAAATGCCTTGGAGAAACCATTTATCATAATAGTTCTTTCTTTCATACCAGGAAGGCTTGCTATTGAGCAGTGCTTGTTATCTCCATATGTAAGCTCTGAATATATCTCATCTGATATAACATACAAATCCTTCTCTATAATAACAGGCACTAACTCCATAAGTTCTTCTCTTGTCATAATAGCACCTGTCGGATTGTTAGGAAATGGCATTATAAGAATCTTAGTCTTATCCGTAATATGCTCTAACAGTTCTTCCTTAGTAAGCTTAAACTGATTCTCCTCTTTAAGATTAATAAATACAGGAACAGCATCTGCCATAACTGCACAAGGAAGATATGATACATAACTTGGCTGTGGTATAAGCACCTCATCACCTGGGTCAACCATACATCTTAACGCTACGTCTATAGCCTCGCTTCCACCCACAGTTACAAGTACCTGCTTCATTGGGTCATACTGTGTATCATATTTTCTTGCAACATATCTGCTTATTTCCTGTCTTAATTCCTTAAGTCCTGCATTAGAAGTATAAAATGTTCTTCCCTTCTCTAATGCGTATATGCCTTCTTCCCTTACATTCCAAGGCGTATCAAAATCAGGTTCACCAACGCCAAGTGATATTGCATCTGGAATTTCACTTACAACGTCAAAGAACTTTCTTATACCTGAAGGCTCTATATCTACTATTTTCTTAGATAAAGCATTTCTCATGGTGTTACTAACATCCTTTCATCCTTGTCTTCTTCATCAATTACAGTTCCATAATCTTTGTATTTCTTTAATACAAAATGTGTTGATGTGCTGAGCACTGAATCAAGTGGTGCAAGCTTCGCCGCCACAAACTGTGCAACAGACTTCATAGTCTTTCCTTCAATAATAACTGTAAAATCAAAGCCACCAGACATAAGATAAACTGATGTAACTTCATCGTATTTGTAAATTGTCTCGGCAATGCTGTCAAAACCAAGTCCTCTCTGAGGTGTAACTTTTACCTCAATAAGTGCTGTAACCTTCTCATCGCCTGTCTTATCCCAATTGATAAGGGTATTATAACCACAGATAATATGTTCCTTTTCCATATCTGCTATCTCATTCGCGACTTCTTCCTGCGCGACTCCAAGCATAACGGACATATCGTGAATGTCAATTCTACCATTATTCTCTAACAAGTTAAGGATTTTCTCTCTCATATCATTATACCCTTTCAATTAAATTATTGTGCTGTCTTTATACAGCGGAATATCTCATCCTGATTAGGCAATGTAAGAAATCTTTCTTCATCTTTATTGTGAAGAATTCTCTGATTGCCCTTCACAATTCTTCCTATAACTGCGGCTGGGATATTATTGCTGTTAAGTATATTAATAATATCACAATCATTATCCGCTGTCATTAATAAACAACCTAAAGATTGCAGTTCATACGGATTAACATTGAATAATTCGCATATCTCTATAATCTCCTGTCTTACAGGTATGCTTCTTATGTCAACATCAAGTCCGACATTGCCATATTCACACATATCCCACAACGCACCAAATATTCCTCCCTCTGATACATCGTGCATATAACAATTAATTCCATTGTCCCTTAAAAGCTGTACCATTCCGCCTATATACATATCTGTATCTTCGCCAACAGCCTTACTTACCCAGTCTTTACTGTATCTTTCGTATACCGCCTGCTCATCAGTTTCAACTAACTGCTTTACTCCACTTATTCCTATGCAACCAGCGGCAATTATATGCTGTCCTGCCTCAATAACATTTCTATTGTCTTCCCTTAAGCCCTGCACTGTAACAGTTACTACAGGCTCACTGACCGAAGCACTGACTGTTGTATGCCCTCCAGCTATTGGCACTTCTGTAACCGCCGCCTGTCTTGTAAGTCCTGCGATTACTTCCCTTATACGGATTTCCCTTGCCTGCTCTGGCATAACTATGCAGTCACTTGCCGCTATGGGTGTGCCGCCAGCGGCATATATATTATTAACAGCTTTAATAAGAGGCATATATCCACAGGCTGTCGCACTTAACAGTGTCTTATCCACGCCCTGCTCTCTAATATCCACCTCAGACACATCCTGTCCAATATCCATACGTGTAACCTTCTGGCCTCTTACAGTGTTAAGAGGCTTTAATACAGACCTTGAAAGAATTGTATCTGATACCTTGCCTAATTTCATACAAAATCCTCGTTTCTATGCTTTTCACATATTACATTCAATTGCAAGCTTGAACTTGCATATATTACATTTTCAATCTATACTTAATCTTAAATAAATGCTGACACAGCCATAGGAAGTATCATAGCAAGTACAAGGATTACTATTATAACCGCAGCAAATATTCTTTTAGTTTTGCTCTTTTTTAAATTAATCATAATTACCTCCTTAAACATAGCAGCACATTAAACAATACATTTTAATAACATATTGGAAACGGAGAATACTATGCACTTTATATTGCCTTATTTTATAATAATATTAATAGTTATTCAACTTTATCTTAAAAAAAGTACACGTTCTGGCTCAGAACGCTCAAAAAAATATTGGGAAAGGGAACAGAAAGCCAATTCAACAAGAAAGCAGGATATAAGCTCCCTTAACTATATTAAATGGGACGACGCACTTCCTGCTATAGATAACAACCTGACATTAGCTGACATATTAAATAATTCACCAGAAGCCCTTAAGGCTTATAATAATATCCAGACACTTAAGACTGAGCCAATGCTTAACCTGTCAGAGTATTCCAACACTGACCTTAAGTTAAAATATGGTGTTGCTAATCTTGATACTTTAACACAATATGAAGACAACTACACTTCATTTATAAAGAGCCTTTCAGAGCTTGGACATATCCTTATTGAACATAAGGACATATCCGATGCCACAGCATTTCTTGAATATGCCGTAAAGATAGGCTCTGACATACGACTTACCTATACTGACCTTTACGCATTATATTCAGAAGCAGGAAATGCTTCCAAAATCAGACAGTTAAGACAATACGCCTCACTTATCAAGTCTGTTAATAAAGACCTGATAGTATCAGCTATTAACTAGGTATTTAATTAATTATATGAATATATTACCTATATAAACATTAATTCATAACTAACCATTATTTTCCATATTCTGAAAGTATCTTATCTATGTTTCGTGAAGCTATACTCTTGGTCATCTCATCAATCGGGATATCAAGCTTTACATTATGCTTTACAACAAGTGCTGTAAGATAATTTCTTTGTGCCTGTGTAATCGGACTATCCTTTTTCACACTGTATACAAGCTCAGATGGTATTTCAAAGCCTGAATCATCCGGTTTTATTGTATACATTTTCCAGTATATTCCGCTTGCACTCAGCGCATCATCTAAAGCTCTGTGTGAGTTACCAGGGTCAATCTTCAAATACTCACACAGATAATCAAGCTTCTTATGCTCCAGTTCTGGAAGTATTCTTCTTGCCATTTTAAGTGTATCTATTCCTGCTGACGGAAATACAAGATTGTTATTAACCGCCGCCTTCTTTAAAAAGCTGTAATCAAATATAACATTATGTCCAAGTATAGGATAATCCCCTATAAATTGTATTACATCATCAATCAGTTCATTAATTCTTGGCTTATCTGTAAGCTCCTCATTATGTATATGTGTAAGCTCTATTATTCTGTCGCTTATCTTAATGCCTGGATTGACAAGTGTTGAATATGTATCTGCCACGTTTCCATTACATACCCTTGCCATTCCTATCTCAATTATTCTGTCTGCTGCCGGGTTAAGCCCTGTAGTTTCTATATCCAGTGCAACATAGCTGTCTATCATTGTCTTTGTTCCTTTCATTAGTATAGCACTTCTGGGTAAAAAAATAGAGCGGGTGATGGGAATCGAACCCACGTATCTAGCTTGGAAGGCTAGTGTTCTACCATTGAACTACACCCGCATATCATCATAATTAAATTATATTCAATTATAAAATGCCTAGAACCGGAATCGAACCAGTGACACGAGGATTTTCAGTCCTCTGCTCTACCGACTGAGCTATCTAGGCTTATTGTGACTTCACATCATAATATCCTGTAGTAAACAATCAAGTTATTCACCAAAAGACTTGATTAGTTTACCACATAAATATCTTATCCGTCAACAATTATTTTAACTGTTATTATTGTTCTCAGCCATATATTTCTCATATAAGTCCGGTCTGTACTTCTTAGTACGTTCTAACGACTTCTCGTGCCTCCACTTCTCTATATTGCCGTGGTGACCTGATAATAATACTTCTGGCACTTCCATACCTTTGTAATTGGCTGGTCTTGTGTACTGTGGATATTCTAATAAACCATCTGAGAAGCTCTCTGTCTGGGCTGACTCATCATTATTAAGTACTCCCGGAACTAATCTTGAAACTGAGTCGATAACAACCATCGCCGGAAGCTCTCCACCTGTCAGGACATAATCTCCAATTGACACATAGTCTGTAACTATGCTTTCAAGTGCTCTCTCATCAATTCCCTCATAATGTCCACACAGAATTACAAGTTCTTCTTCTTTGGCAAATTCTTCTGCCATATGCTGGTTAAATGTATGCCCCTGTGGTGTCATATACACAACCCTTGGTCTGCCTGAACATCTTGATGCTATGCTCTCATAAGCATCGCACACAGGTCCCGGCTGCATAACCATTCCTGCTCCTCCGCCATATGGATAATCATCTACCTTCATATGCTTATTATTGGAAAAATCCCTTATATCAACAGCTTCTATAGACAATACTCCTGAATCTATAGCCCTGCCTGTTATACTTGTATTCAACCCATCCAAAATCATCTGTGGAAATAGTGACATTACATAAAATTTCATTAGTTAGACGCTCCCGATATATTATTAAGGAAGAATGGGTAATAGTTATGATTAAGGTTATATCCACCTGTTGATACATCTGTATTAAGATATCCAGACTCATCCTTAAATGCATCTGCTATATCTATAAATGTCATTCCATACTCTGTCGCCCTGGCTGCAAGTGTGCTGTTAGCTTCATCAATAGCCGCCTGTGTTATCTTTACATTTGACTTTGCCTCAAAGCTCTGTGTTATAGGAAGAAGTGACACTACATATACCTTTGCTGATGGAATTGCTTCCTTAAGCGACTTTACTATTGAACCTATTCTCTCAGCTACATTCTCTCCTGACCTTGTTCCATAGTTAAGGTCGTTAAGTCCAACAAGGACATATACCTTAGATGGATTAGCCGCCGCAACACTTGACACTGAATTAAGTGCCTTATCTGTTGTAAGGTTATTATCTGAGAATATGCGTGATGTGTCAAGATAACCATATTCACCTATACCTGATACAATCATATCACCAAAGAATACTGCATCATCATAATTAGAACGTGATGTGTATTCCTGTATCTCTGCCTTAGTTGTAATCCTGGCAACTCCGCCTGATACCTGAGCTGCTGATGTTGTACTGCTTGTTGTGCTTTCTGTTACAGCTGATGTTGTACTCTCTGTATCAGCTGCACTTGTTGTTTCATTGTTAGACATCTCTATAGATGACTGTGTAATAATTATATCATTGTTATTATTATTGTTATTGGCAAGTGTTGTCGCCTTATCTTCCACTGGCTTTCCAATACTGCATAATTTAAGAACAATTGCAACAACTGCAATAACTACTACAGCCAAAATAACACCTATTACCGGCTTCTTATACTTGTTCCATAATCTCATCTTACGGTTAAGAACTATTTTATTCTTTTCCTCGTTATTATCTACTGCCATTATACATTACTCCTCATTCTTACTTCTGTGTATTATATTTTAACAGCATTATCTACCATCTAAGACGTCTTAACACTGTAGCTGAAGTCTTTCTTAAGCCTATATTAAGAATTCCGTCTTTAAGTCTGTAACCTTGTCTGTCCGTTGAATATCCGCCCTCAAATGTTACCATTATCTGCTCGACATCATCATCCATAGCAAGTCCAGTCTCCCAGGCAGGTATATTAACTCTTATCTCATCTTCCCCATTATTAACAACAACTATCACTGCATCATCTGATGTAAATCTTCCATATGCAATAACATTATGTGCTGAATAAAGCTGCTTATACGAGCCGGTTCTTAATACCTCATTCTCCTTGTGCATCTTTATTGCTGCCTTATGAAAGTCTATAAGCTCCTTATCTTCATGTCCCCATGGATAAGTTCTTCTGTTATCAGGGTCTGTGAAACCACACACTCCCGCTTCATCTCCATAATATACAGTTGGTGCACCCGGCCACGTCATCTGAATAATGACAGCCTCCATAAATACAAACTTATTCACATTCTGATTAGCCACTTCTGATCCAAGCTTATCAACCCTGCCAACAATATGGTTAGTTCTTGTAAGAAATCTTGAATGGTCGTGGTTAGAAAGCTCATTCATAGATATAGAATAACTTTGTCCACCCATTCTTGCCATATTATGGTGCATAGCGCCAAAAAAATAATCAGGATTACCTAATGAATCAGGGCGCATTTCATCACTATGCTTCTCCATTCCTGTAAGAAACCACGTTACAGGCTCCATAAAGGCATCATAATTCATAATCGTATCCCATTCATCACCCTGAAGCCAGTCATATGAATCACCATAATTCTCTGCAAGTATTATTGCCTCCGGATTAGCTTCCTTAACAGCCTGTCTGAACTTTTTCCAGAATGTATGGTTATATTCCTTGCTGTACCCAAGGTCAGCTGCAACATCAAGCCTCCAGCCATCTACATTGTACGGTGGAGATACCCATTTCTTTCCAATATCTATAATATACTTTTCAAGTGTATCTGAGTCTTCATAATTCAGCTTAGGAAGTGTATCGTGTCCCCACCAGCCGTCATATGAACCATTATCCGGCCACTGATTACCATAGAATTTAAAGAAGCTGTGGTATGGACTTTCATACTTCTCATATGCACCGCAGGCATAATCGTCATCACTAGAACTGTAAATGTGTTCCCTGTCCATCCATTTGTTAAATGAACCACAATGGTTAAACACTCCGTCTATTATGACTTTCATTCCTCTGCTGTGTATCTGTTCTACCGCCTTGGCAAAGAACTCATTACTCGCTTTAAGATTTTCCTTACTTGTAACCCTGTTAATATATCGTGTTGCATTAGTATTGTTCTGGTCACCTTCTTTTAAAAGTTCCCCATCATCTTTTACTATAACACCAAAATGTGGGTCTATATAATCATAGTCCTGTATATCGTACTTATGATTAGATGGCGAAACAAACAACGGATTAAAATAAATGACCTCGACACCAAGCTCGCTAAGATAATCAAGCTTATCAAGCACGCCCTGCAAATCGCCACCATAGAACTCTCTTACACCCATATTGGCTGGATATTTATCCCAATCCTTAACCTGACAGACGTGTTCGCCTATATAACTGTATTCATCATCAAGCACGTTATTAGATTTATCACCATCGCAAAATCTATCGGCAAATATCTGGTACATAACTGCGCCCTTTGCCCAGTCAGGTGTCTTAAATCCCGGCATAATCTGGAAATTATAATAAGTATTAAGCTCTTTAATAGCTCCTATCTGATTGTAATAGCATACAACCTTTCCAGTCTCTACCTTGAAATAATAATATAATTTGTCATTATTAACTTTAATCTCAGCCTCGTAATAATCAAATACTCCAACTGCCTTAATCTTTGTCATAGGGTATTCTACATTATTAACATATATATACGCCTTGTCTACATTATAACGACCTGTTCTTAATCGTATCTTAACTGTATCACCCGGCATAGGCTCTGCCGGACATCTGTAATCGTTTGTCGCATCAGAAAATAAAGCTCTTGTATTAATGGTTGGTCTTGCATTACACATATACAAAAGCTTTCTTTCCCATGATGTAAGGTTCTCAACTCCTGCGCTTATTATCATAGAAAATACTCCTTGACATTAATCATATATAATTTTATATCATTACGGGTATTTATTCAACTGTAAGATATATTTATTAAGATTTCTTTAATTTACGGCTTCTCTTAACTCGTAACGATGGCATAGGTAAGAGCGTTTCTGCTTCGTAATTTATTTACTTTATAAAATACGCTCTTACCTATGACGCGGTGCTCCTCGAATAGATAATTTAAAAAATTTCCATTCCTGCAAGCATGATGGAAGATTTCTTTAAATTATCCATTCTCATCGTTACTCGTGCAAATAAAAAGGACAGTCTGGGGGGACTGTCCTTTTTGGAGAAGGTATTTCACTTATTATGGGGTGTAGCAAAAAATATATAATGTATTGGGGGTTTTTACGTTAATTATAATATCATACAAAGCCCCATAAGTGTTCACAAACTTTACAATAAATTGCAACTTTTTTTGTGAATTATTACCAAATGTTTTTTGTGTATAAATACATTTCCATTATTTAACTGCATTTTAACTGCAAAATCTCTGTTAATACCTAATTATAAACTCTCTCCATATGGCTTATCTTCAAACAAACTTTCAAATTCTTCTCTTGAAATCTTCTCTTTCTCAAGAAGAAGTTCTGAACTTCTATGAAGCACGTCCATATTCTCTGATATAAGTTTCTTAGCCTTAGCATAGCACTCATCTACAATTCTCTTAACTTCTTCATCAATTAGTGATGCTATATCTTCACCATATGGTCTTGTATGTGCAAGATCTCTTCCGATGAATACCTCATCACTGTCTGTATCATAATTAATAAGACCAAGCTTGTCAGAGAAACCATACTTAGTAACCATATCTCTTGCTGTCTGTGTTGCCTGCTTGATATCCTGTGAAGCACCTGTTGTTATATCATCAAATATGAGTTCTTCCGCTACTCGTCCACCAAGGCTTACAACGATATTCTGAAGCATTTTCCCCTTAGTGTTAAACATCTCATCTCTTTCAGGAAGCGGCATTGTGTAACCTGCCGCACCCATTCCTGTAGGAATGATTGATATTGTATGAACTGGCCCAACATCTGGTAAAAGGTGGAATAATATAGCGTGTCCTGATTCGTGGTAAGCTGTAATCTTCTTCTCTTTGTCAGATATAATCTTACTCTTCTTCTCAACGCCTATTCCTATCTTAATAAATGCTTCTTCAACATCTGCGTTAGTTATATATCTGTTCTTCTTTCTTGCCGCATTAATAGCAGCTTCATTTAATACATTTTCAAGATCAGCACCTGTAAAGCCGGCTGATGTTCTTGCAAGCTTATCAAGGTCAACATCATCACCAAGAGGCTTCTTAGCTGCGTGTACCTTTAATATTTCAAGTCGTCCAGCAACATCTGGTCTGCCGACAACTATCTTTCTGTCAAATCTTCCCGGTCTTAATATAGCTGGGTCAAGAATATCAATTCTGTTAGTAGCGGCCATAACGATAATTCCTTCATTGACACCAAAACCATCCATCTCAACAAGCATCTGGTTAAGTGTCTGTTCTCTCTCATCGTGGCCGCCGCCCATACCTGTTCCTCTTCGTCTTGCAACAGCATCAATCTCATCAATGAATATAATACAAGGTGCGTTCTTCTTAGCTTCCTCAAACATATCTCTTACTCTTGAAGCACCAACACCAACAAACATCTCTACGAAATCCGAACCTGATATGCTAAAGAATGGTACGCTTGCCTCTCCAGCAACAGCTTTGGCAAGAAGTGTCTTACCTGTACCAGGTGCACCTGTAAGAATAACACCCTTAGGTATTCTTGCACCAAGAGAAGTATATCTTACTGGGTCTTTAAGGAAATCAACTATCTCCTCAAGTTCTTCTTTTTCTTCCTGAAGACCAGCTACATCCTTAAATGTAACTTTATTATCAGCACTGCTTATCATTCTGGCCCTGCTCTTTCCAAAATTCATCATCTTGGCATTGCCACCGCCACCAGCCTGTCTTGTAAACATCATCATAATGAATACAATAACAAGAAGGCTTAAGCCAAATGGAAGTATAGTTGTAAGCATAACACTCTGTCTTGCAACATCTTTAAGTGTATATTCTATATTCTTATCAAGTAAAAGTTCTTCTACATCTTTAACATCTGATACATATACACTCTTAACTGACTGCTCACCGCTCACCTTAACAGTTACAACACCAGTTGGAACTTCTGCATTCTGTCTTATGGATACGCTCTCTATCTTACCCTTGCTGATATCGTTAACTAATTCGTTATAAGTATAATTGCTTGTACCTGTATTCATTCTTGCAACATACATAATAAACATCGCTGCTATAATCACAATAATCATATAGATTCCCATTCCTGAAAATCTTACATTTTTCTTATTATCCATATCAATCTCCATTCTTACATATATTCGTAATTAGGTAATAATCAATTCTCATCATCAAGATGAACAACTCCTATAAATGGAAGATTTCTATACATCTGGTCATAGTCAAGGCCATATCCTACAACGAATTCATCCGGAATATTAAATCCGTTATACTTAACATCTATATCAACTTCTCTTCTGTCTGGCTTATCAAGAAGTGTACATATACATATGTCTGCTGGATTTCTTTCCTCTAACATAGGCATAAGTCTGAATAAAGTATTACCTGAATCGATAATATCTTCTACAACTATTACATGTTCGCCTTCTATAGACTCATCAAGTTCTTTCTTAATTACAATATTACCACTTGAAGTTGTTCCGCTTCCGTAGCTTGAAGTCTGCATAAAATCTATCTTTACTGGAACTGTTATTCTCTTGGCAAGTTCACAGCAGAAGAATATGCTTCCCTTAAGAATACATATAAGCTTAATTTCCTTACCCTCATAATCAGCGCTAATCTTAGCACCAATCTCTGCTATCTTCTCTTGAAGTTTGTCCTCTGAAATCATTACACTTATCTTGTGCTTATTTGACATAATTAATTCCTCTCTTTCAATATAAGCTGTATTTTAAATACGTTCTTTGTAGAGCCTGTGACCCTGCAATCTTCGCATCTGCGCACACCACACGCCCATAGCACGCGGTTATTATCACACACAAGCAGTATTTCATCTCTGTGTGAAGCAGGTATCTTGCGGTCTGTCAGTTCTTTCTTAAGCTTCTTGGTATTACCGCTTTCCGATACCACAATCCTATCCTCGACATTCTTAAATCTGATATCAAGTAACTTATTAAGTTTATCATAATCAAAATACTTCGTATAGCTGTTATTCAATTTATTTACGCAAATTTTACCATTTGAAGCATTCTCCGCCAATTCTTCGTCATTATCATTATTGTCATAAACGGACATTTTGATACTTGCTGAATACATTTTATCATACTCCGGTATATATACTGTCTTATCTATATCAACAATTACTTCTCTATCTTTACTACATTTAGTGATATCTATGCGATGAACCTCTACAAGTCCTGCATCTGCTGTTAGCTCTGTGTCCGCTCTATATCTGTTACTTGCTGTGTCAGAAAATGTATTCTCTGCTCTGTTCTTTCTTTCAAGCACAATATATTCATATTCACGCACTGCCTTTATTCCATATACCGAGTCTACCTTTCTTCCTGTCTGAAGATTAATAAGCTTGTATACATCATATACATTGACCGAATATATATCCTTAGCCCTTCCTGCAAGCTTAACAAGTGCCTTATATATAACTCTTTTTCCAAGCACCTCATCTGCCTGCCCAAGCTGTTCAACTGATAATCTTATCCCTGCACCATCCTGTATTGCACAGCTTTTGTACAGCTTGTCTGCTTCTTTATCAACAAAATTCTCAACCGCCCGTACTTCTTGCGCCATAAATGCAATATTCTGCACAACATTTTTATTAATATGCTCACCCATATATGGCAACAGGACATTTCTTATTGAATTCCTTGTATAATCGTTATCATAATTAGTCACATCTGTCACAAATGACTGGTTTCTTAGCACAAGCCAGCTTTCTATGTCCTGTCTTGTTATGCAAAGAAGAGGACGGCATATGTTATCCCTCACCGGCACAATTCCTCTTATTCCTTTAAGTGATGTACCCCTCGCCATATTCATAATAACCGTTTCTGCCTGGTCATTCATATGATGGGCAACAAATATCCTTGTCTTATCATACTGCTTTGAAAGCTTGTCAAATATATCATATCTTTCAAGTCTTCCAGCTTCCTCAACAGTAAGATTATTCTCCCTTGCTATTTTTTCACATTCTATATTGTAGCAATGATAATCAAGCTTAAGACTTTCACACAGCTTTCTTGTAAACTGCTCATCATCAACGGCTTCTTTTCTTATACCATGATTAACGTGTACAATATGAAGCTTTACGTCTTTATTATTATGTATAATATAATCGTTAAGCATAAGCATAAGACAGACAGAATCTGCTCCGCCTGACACACCGACAACTGCATTACTGCAATCCCCAAGCATATTATTAGCCTTTATGTATGCCCATACCTTTTTCTCTATATTATTAACATCCATATTAAATGCTTTCTCCTGTTGTTTTATATGGCAATATTGCCCAATTATATATTTATTTGTTGTAGGTGTCAAACAGTCCGAACACAAGCACTGTGCAGTCATCACATACTTCACAATTATTATATGACATTGACTTTCTAAGTATCTCGTCAGCTATCGCTTTAGGCTTTTTCATTACAACTTCCTCGATAATCTCTACCATTTTCTCCTCTTTATTAAGACACGGAAGATTATCAAGCACACCATCGCTCACCATAATTACATAGTCACCATCGTACAACTTCTTGGCTGTGCAGTCGTAATCTACCTTTTCAAGCACACCGATAGGAAGTGTGGACGATTTGATTATCTCAACCCAGCCCTCCCTTTTAATAAATGTAGATACTGCCCCTAGCTTTATGCAATGCATCATACCTGACTGGCAGTCAACAACACTCATATCCATAGTTACAGGGCTGTCTTTGCCACTGCAATTAATGTATGCCGTATTGATAAAATCTATGGCTGTCTTCTCCTCAAATCCGGCATCTATACAGTTCTCCATAAGTTCTATAACCATTCTGCTCTCAATAAATGCCCTCTTGCCACTTCCACAGCCATCTGCAATTGCCGCCACAACTTTACCACACGACAGGCTTGATACCATAAAATTATCGCCATTAAAGCCGCTTTTTTCTTTACATTTTCTTGCAACTCCTGATAAAAATCGGAAACGGTTCTCCTGATGAAACACATACTGCTGGCAGTTGTCGTTAATGACAAGCCTGTTATTATGGTCTGAATAGTATCCAACCCCCATAACATCACATACTATTTTCCGTATCTTTCTCTCTGCGACACAGCCCTTGCCAAGAGTTCTTGCAAGTATAACAACTTCACTCCTGCCTGTCTTGTCTTTTAATATATTGACATCTTTAATAACTATTCCTGCGACAAGTGCCCTTGAAGCCATATCTCTTGCGATTCCCTTAGACGGCTTATCTGCCTGTAACTGCATAAGCGTGCAGTCCTCAAGAATATCTGCAACAAGAAACAACTGTCTTTTAAAGCTGGGACTTTGTGCTTCATCACCTGATGCACACTCATATGCTTCTCCCAGACGGCGAAACGTCTTAGCTGTTTCGGACAATCTGTTTATCGTATAAGTCATACACAATCCATCATTCTTAACTGCCATAGCCCCTCATTTCTGGTCTAAATATACTGTTTTCTTAAACCGAACACCATTATAATAGCAGTTATATAAAAAATGTGTCGAACCCTGTTACGTTACTTCTTCCCTTTAAATATTATCTCATCTGGATATATAAGTCCAAATTTATCCTTGGCAATCTCCTCCGCAAACTTCTTCGTCTGCACATACTTCTTATATTCATTAAGCTCTTCTGTACGCTGTTTTTCTTCATCAACCTGTTCCTGAAGCTCTTTAATCTGCTTTTCGTACCCTACATTTTTGGCTTCAATATTCTTCTTGCCATTCCATAAAAGCACGCCAAGACCCACAACAACAAGCATAGCAAATACCATACCCAGAATTGCTGAGCGTTTCTGTCTTTTTCTTCGCTGTTCCCTTTCTCTCTTTGTCTCAAATCTCATCTATATCTCTCCATTCTTCGGTCTGTCTTTCCTTAATGACTGCAACACTATTCTAATCACAGACACAAGCATTTTCAATGGTTTCAGTAAAATTCCTACAAGCCTTACTCCATATTTTATGTAATACACGCTTAACGCCTTAAGATATAGAACTGCACCGCACACAAGCCCCACTACAATAAATGATCTTATAATTCCGCTATTAACATAGAAACATATAATAAATATCCGTATTCCTACATATATCCAGTATATAACATCTTCTACAGCAATCATAAATACACGCCGGTGTCTTATTATTCTTCTTATTATTCTTATCGTATCATATTGAAATGCGAGTACCATTCCCCACCAAAGTGCATATAAAAATGTGCCGCTCTCCCATATAATATCACTTGACATAAGCATTATTCCCCGCTACTGCTGGACTTATATAATTAACTAATCTTTATAATGTCTAAAAGATGTATTCACAATTATCTAAATAACCTGTTCACTAATGAGTCGCCTTTTTTCATACTTATGCTGTTCTGTGAATACACAAGTGAGTCAACCCTGCCATCAACATCAAGCTCCCCCTTCTCAACTGACAGCTTATTAACGTGAAGCGACTCCCCTTTTATAACAATAACGCCATAATCTGACTCAAGTATTACCTTTGATGGTTCAAAGGATATAACGTCAGTAATACCAGTAAACTGAGCCTTCTTTCTATCTTCCATTCTTACTGTATGAGGATGTCTTACCCTTTTAATATCGTCCATAACTGCCTCCATATATTATACATTTATCTTACCTGTCTAATATATTAGGCGGTGCGCCAAAAAATGCTTAATTATAACTATTATTTAAACACATTAAACTATTAGATATGCTCAAACATTAAATATACTTAATCATTAAATATATTCAAACATCTCCTTAGCTTCTTCTTTCTTAACTGTGTCCTTTACGTCTGTAACTCTTACCTTAACATTCTTATTACCAAAAGATATCTCTATTATATCTCCTGCCTTGACATCAACTGATGCCTTAGCCACTTTACCATTAATCATTACCCTGCCTGCATCACACGCATCATTAGCTACTGTACGTCTTTTAATAAGTCTTGAAACCTTTAAATATTTATCTAATCTCATAATCTTCCTCCGGAATGTCTGCCAATCGTAATTAACTTATATTAATATGTAAATGCCTGAAGCCGTGCAATATTTCTAACTTCTGGCATTTAGATGTATATGGCAAATGGTATTTTGCCTTACATCATATTATTATATTAAAATTATCTGCTAATTGTCCATATGTCTGCCCAAAAAATCCGCCGCAACTTTAACTATTCTTTTCTCACTCTCGCCAAGCTTCTGTTTCTTGTCATTGCCAAACATAATAACCATACCAAGAACATCTCCGGCACATATTATCGGACTTATCACCTCTGACTCACAATCATAGTCTGTTACCGCTTTTACATAATCATTCTCACTGGCACTTGCTACAACACTCTGCCTTTTATCCATAATATCATTAAGTTCTTTGGTAATATGCTTTCCCTGTACATTCTTTTTCTGTGTTCCTGCTGCTGCAATAACACAATCCCTGTCAGTTATTGCAATTGTCATTCCTGTATTCTGTGCTATGGACTCCGCATATTCTACTGCAAATTCCGATACATCTGCCATCGGAGAATATTTCTTTAACACAATCTGCCCATCCATATCTGTATATATCTCCATAGGGTCAGTTTCTCTTATTCTTAATGTTCTTCTTATCTCCTTTGGTATTACAATTCTTCCTAAATCATCTATACGACGAACAATTCCAGTGGCTTTCATACAATCCTCCTTATTTTCAACATAATCCATACACGCTGTTTCTCTATGCTCATTCAATGGTTTATCGAACTATTTTCCATATATTGCGTTGTATGGGTAGTATGTGAAAATTGTGAAAAATTATACATTTTAAAAAGCCCATTACATTTGTACCAATCCACAAAAATAAGACCTAAAAATCTAACTTTTGGGGCAGTACAGTAATGAGCCTTTTTAATAAATATCATTGTTAATAAATATTAGTCATCTAAATTCTGCCATTCTTCTCTTTTACTAACTATATCCATATTGTTAGCATATAAACCACCTGCCACTGCGCACGCCGTTATAATTATAAGCATTATTACTATTGCCAGTGACACGCCGTAACCCTGCGGCATATATGCCCTGCTTCTTATAACCATACAATACAGTGTAATCACAAGTGGATTGTCGACAAATGCGGCAAGCACTATCATAATCATAACCGCCATATATGCTATCACTGGCGATATTAACAATGTCACTAATATCTGAAATACGCTTAACGCTATACTCATCAGTACACTTGATAACATAACTGATGATAACATATAGTCAAGATTGGCATAATTAAGAATTAACACCTTGTCCATTCCCATAATGCTTACGCACACATCTGGCGTAATATTTAATGACAAACTGTGTGTCACAACACTGGCTGCTAATATAACCGCATACATAAGCGCATAGCTTATAAATACAGTAATAACGCACCATATACATTTGCTAATCCACCAGTTGACTCTGCTGCCCGTCCTAACCATAAGATTTTTTCCATATCCATATAAATCCTTTATTATATAATTGCCTATTATGTAAGCAATTATTATATTAGGAAGAATATATGGAGCTGATATGTCCACAAGCTTGTGTGTGTCTGGGACATACTTTTCAATTCCCTTGAACATCCAAAGCACCATATCTGCACTTGTGTATGTATCCACATATCTGCTTCTTTCACATATCCATATAAATTGTGCAACACACACTATATAGACAGCAATCAGAAGTATGTACCTTTTCCACTGGCACAATATTCCCTGCCTGCAATCATATTTTATCTGTAATAATAATGACCTCATACACACGCTCCTGTAAATTTTAATATATATTTCCCTGTATTTAATCCGTTCATTTTAACTATACTTCTATCCTTATACATAATAATTCTAACAACAATTTTTATTGTTCTTCCCAATTATTAATTATAATCACATAATTTAACTGTCAATTACTATTCTGCCGTGCATCTCTATGTATTTAAGAATTCCTTCTTCTTAAAATGTGCCATCAGGCTCACAAGAAGATACACCACAGCTGTTGAGATAACTGGCATAATTATATTCTGCACTGTCCTTACTCCCTGTACATATGCCGAATAATTTAACATATATCTGTTATATATATACCCTTTTGTGTAATGCTCAATAACTAACAGCATTTCAACTGCCATAAATCCAGCCCACTGCCTGTCTGTAAGCCACCATACTCCTAGCATAATCATTCCCATACTTAAGAACATTGCGAGCATTTCTATATAAAATGCCGCGGCTGTCTTTATATATGACGGCTGTTCATACCATATTTTTCCAGTACACCTTACGCTAAAGCTATTCCAGTCACACCAGTTGTAGATACATCTGGTTAATATTCTTCCAGAAAATTCCGTAAACAAGAATACACTTATTGAAAAAAACAGACATAAAATAGCCATATCCTTAACGCATTTTCTCCATACCCTTATTCTGCTTCCCTCTAGCAGAACATTTATACAGTTAAGATTATGCTTCTCTGTATACAATATATAAAACATCACTATTGGCAGTATTCCAATTAATATCACATATCTTTCTGTCATTATATATACATCATACATACACGCTTTCCACGTTCCATATGCCAGCTTAAATCTGATGTATACAGCTATCATAACTGCAATTATTCCCTCTGTAATTACAGTAATCTTCACTCCGTTGATTTTTAGAAGATTAACTAATCTTTTCATAATATATCCCATTCCACACTCTAATCTGCCCAATAACCGTTCTAATTAATTCCGTTAAATACAATTCGCTCTAATCTGTTTTATTAAATATAATTCGCCCTAATCAACTCCGTTGAATACGATTGCCTTATGAACCGGATAACACGACATACTAAAATATATATCCGACTTCTTTAACTTGTTAATTCTGCTCTTTCCAACAACTGATTCATTAACATTAAATACAATTGTAAATTCTTTGGTCTGGTTCGCTTCAAGTATGCTTCTGGTATCTGCTTTTCCGTTCTCGTCAATAAAATTCCCCTGATTATTGTACCCCTGCGGATATGCTTCTAACGATACATTTCCGATAAAATTCTTATTAAGATTAATATCCTCATCTGTAAGATTATGTAATTCCAAAGTCAGCACAAAATATGATAATTTATCACTTCTGTCTGCAATGCCTGAATTTTCGTATCTCTCACCATACTCCTCTTTGGTAAGATATTCCATTTTCTTAGCCCTTATCTGCATATAGTCATAATCAACCCACTGTTCTTCGGAATAGAACTCCCCACCAGCCTTGGGAAATCTCTTATTGACATCTATGTATCCTATAATACAGACAAATGTAAATATAATAATCACTGCACTTATTATAATTATCTTTATATGTGTCTTATCAGTATAATGTTTCATCTTTTATCCCCCTTAGCACATATGAAATGATATCGAAGAACAATATAACAAGTATAAATATTACATAGCTCTGCCAGTAGTTCGGTGCTAACTGGTTAATGCTTAATATCCTTTTAGGTGCTAAGGCTTTTATATAGCTTACTGATGACCAGCCTGTTACAACATTTAAGAATTCACATAACACTACTGGAAACAGCAGTACAATAAAGCTGTTATTAACCCACGGTGATATTATCAACGGTATTGTTGCTAACATACCTGAACAGACGAACTGTAATACAATATACATAATGTAATACACATATGGGTGGGTATATAAAATTGAAATCCACATTCCACTTGGCTGATAGGACATATTACCATTCGGCCATATAAATGACGGCAGTACTGCTGATGTCGCCATAAGACTAAATATAACCGGAATTACTGCCACAAGACCGCCTGTTATGAATACCGCTGTGAACTTTGCAATTATATAATCAGCCTTATTGGTTCTTGTATAATAATTCTTAATCAGCCCTCTATGAATGTCCGTATAATAAGTTGCCGCATACGGAAGCACCACAAGAATTGGCAGTATACGCAAAAACACTTCATAATACATATCCCTGCTGCCCGCAAGCCACATATTATGTACATTAAGCGGCATATTATCAGCATACGGCTTAAAATACATCACTGGATTGGCTGCTGCCGGAATAACCTTTCTGACAAATTCCAACACAGAAACTGCCATTCCAATTATTACAGCTATCTTGAAGGATATACTCGTAAATGCTCTTTCAAGCTCTATTTTAAGCATTGGTTTCATAATTTCTTTCTCCGTATCTTTATACAACAGGCTGCCACATTGCAATGCAAGGGCAGCCTTCAGCTATTATATATTTAATTAGTCTGCATATCTAAGATTAAGCTTTAACATATACTTATTCTTATATATACTGTCAGTGCTGTTACTGCTTCCAAGAAAATTAGTCGATATACACACATTATTAAGAGAGCTTCCACCTGTTACAAGCTCATCATATATCCATTGTCCATCTTCAATATGATAAGTTTCACTTTGTACCCACGTATCTTCAACTACATATATAAATGTTTCTTCCTTGCTCTCCCCTGCTTTTAATGTAATCTTATTGTATCCTTGTCTATTAAATGCATCTGGCTTATCCACTAATTTACACTCTCCGTATAACCTTCTGTACCGCAATGCACCAGAATTATCTTTAATATCATACATTTTTAATGTGGTTGCAACTAATTTATAATCATCAGTACTCTCATTTGTAATAAGCATTTTTACTAATACTGCTTTATAGTTAATTCCACGCCTGCTTGGGTTCAATGTCCCGTCACTATTAATATAATTATTATTGTCTATATTCACAAAATAATCTTTCACATTGTCAACAGCCTCCTCATCGGATAACTGTATTAAATCATTAATATTATGAGTGGCAAGTACATCTTCAACCTGAAATGACAGTATTCTGTCTGCCTTTTCTGTCGTAACCCTGACTTTTTCTCCCTGTTCTATAAACTTGGGAATACTGTCGCCATTCATATCTGAATAGCCATCATTATTAGTTATGTCTTCACCTATCTGCTGTTCTGTACTCTGATTATTAATCTCTTCCTGTCTATTATTAGTCTCTTCCTCAATAATAGAATAGACATCTTCCACGCTTCTGCGCTCACAGCCCTGTAATGCCAGTATACTAATTAAACATATTATTATAGCTGCTTTTTTCAAAAAACTTACCTCTCAATACTGTTAAATGCTATCAGGGCTCCATAAGCCTCTAAAGCAGGCAGCATCTCCAATATCAAGCGGGTTCGCTCTTATATAAGCATAACCTCGTCCATTTTCATAAATGTAATTAAGCATATAATGAACAGTTCCAAGATTAAATACATATCCATTACTATAGCACTGTCCATCTGACTTATCCCAGTTCAGACTTCCATAAGCATAAGCCATATAACCAAAGTCATTGCCGTCACATTCTTCACATATCATATATACATAACTATCATCCATTTTCTGTCGTGTATCTGTCTCACACGTTGTACCAAATTCAAATAAATAATAGTAAGATGAGTCCTGCCAGTTGCTTGCATATGTCTTTGCCATCTTTGCACCGGCTACTACTAACATTAATGCAAACAACACATTTATTGCCCTGCCTATTAACTTTTTATTTATCATAAGCCAATTTCCTCCAAACTAAATATTAATTACTTCGAAGTGATTGACTGTATTCTAACACATTATTTCTGCCATTTTGGCGACTTGTTACAATCGGTCGTTTTAGTGTTACAATTGGTTGTAATAATTATATGGAGATACTTAAATTCGTAGTGTATACTCCATTTTCTTTTGTATCACTATAACTTCCTCTATATTTATCAACCAGCCTTTTGACATTCTTAATGCCCCTGCCGTGATCTATATAGTATACCGCAGATTTTATTGTGTTATCCTCAATATAACTATTTTTAATCGTTATAAATAAACTCTCTGCCGAATATTTCATTACAACATTAATATACGCTTCGCCATCAATTTTTTTAACTGCATTAATACTGTTATCTAACAGATTACCTATTATTACGCCCAAATCTCCCATATCCATATCAAGATTGTCTGGTATATCAATATCACACTGCACATTAATATTATCTGGAAGACCAGCAAACTTATATTCAAGCATTGTATTCACTTTAAGATTATTACAGTAAAATATTCTTGAACTGGCATCAATATTGTCATACAGAACACCTATTGCTTTCCTTGCCTGTTCAATATTATTCTCATCAAGTGAATAACAAAGCATATTGAGCCTGTTCTTTATGTCGTGCCTTATATCCCTTAACTCGTCCTGCCCTGTCTTAATATTATCATATAATATTCTACACGTTTCTATCTCCTGTTCAAGCATTTCTCTTTCATAGCTTACGCTTGCATAATTTCTTACTATATTAAGAAATACTATTCCTGTATCTGTAAGCACATTTATAAATAAAATTACAACAATTATACTGGCATTATAATATCCTATTGATTTGACAGCACTGTATACACATATATTAATAACTGCACCTATGATCTTCATTACTGTAACAGCAACATAATATACATTATTATAAGTGTACTGTACATATCTTTTATATGCGCCAAACATAACAAGACATATAACCTTAAATAGAATTATTACACACAATACATTAATTTCATACAGCATATAACTATCATTTCTCTGTATGGATATGTATTTAAGCACATAATCTGCCAGCACCGCCGCATTAATTGATATGCTTATATAAAATACCGCCTTAGCAATATTCGCATATATCTGGCTTCCGACAAGCTTTCCATATATCAATATAATTAACAGCAGTACAACGCCGCTCTCATATCTTTCATATTCCAGATGGGTGTATATCAGAATAATATCTGCCACAAGCATAAGTATAAGCACAATATTTATATCTAATCTTTTATTATTAATATTGTTACACTGTCCGTATATGTCTTTAATAATCATAATATCAGCAAGCGCAATCAGGCATATTATCACCGGCAAATATCTTATCATACACTGTATCACCCTTATCTTTTATCAAAGTCTGTCTATTAGTCTGCACATTATCTTTTATAGTATCTGTCTACCATTCTGCTTATTATCTTTCACAATATCTGTCTATTCAACTTATTATCTGTTACCAAAGTTTATTTAACCTGCCACGTATTGAAGCTATATATTGTGAATAATTATATGACAGTTCCTTATATGCACGCCTGCTGACTTCTACGTTAATATTTCTGCCAAGCTTCGATATACGGCATATAATTCCGTCTGTCGACATTTTGTATATGTACATATAATTAACTATACCACTGCTTCCCGTCTTTCCAAACATATAATGCGGAAGTCTGTCATAAACACTCTTTATAGTTCCGTTAAATACATATTCTTCCCTTGCTGTTATAAGCGTTATTGCTCTCTTAGTCGAATACACATATATAATGTCCGAATAATGCAGGCTTATATTCTCTCTGTTACTCACAAATGTGAATATCTCAGCATCTGTGTCCAGTGCCTGTACAATCTCCACCAGCACCTTATCTACTTTCTCCTCTGTAATTGGCTTTGTTATAAAATCCAATGGACGTACTCCAAATACATCAAATACACATTCACTGTGGCTTGTCGTAAATATTATAATAGTATTCTTATCAAACTGGCGTATTGTATGTGCAAGATTAATTCCATTGTCACTGCCAATCTCTATATCCAGAAAAAATATATCGTACCTGTTATGCACAATACCATTTTCAATGCTCTCAACACTGTAATATATGTCTATGACATTTTCTGTTCTATTATAAAATTCATCCTTGCTTAATCTGTCAATCAAAAGCTTTTCAAGTAAAGAAGCCTGAATTTCGTCATCTTCACATACTGCAATCCTCATAAGTAACTCCATTTCCTGCTTTTATTAAGCTGTTTCAAGACATTCCCACATTTTAAACTACCTAGTATAATACAATAATTAACTGTATTTTTCCACATAATATGCAATAAGAAACCCATATAGGCATATTGTTTTGCGCGTTTTGACCTGCTCCTTTTATTATGTTATCATTTAATTATTAAATGTTTAAATGCGTTCTTAAATGGTAAAAATATGAATTAGTGTTATGCGCACCCGACACGCTATACTTATAACTGGGGCGCAGAAATGAGGATATTTATGATTATAGATTTTCATACTCACAGCTTTCCTGATGACCTTGCGGACCGTGCCGTAGGACGACTTGCTCAAAGCGGCGGTATACCTAATTATCTGGATGGACGTGTAGACTCTATCAAAGCTTCTATGAAAAAAGCTGGCATTGATTACTCTGTTTTACTGCCTATAGCAACAAAGCCGGCACAGCATACGACTATCAACAAAATAGCCATAGAAACTAATAAATCCTTTAAATCTACTGGAATAATATCATTTGGTACAATTCATCCTGATAATGATGACTACAAGACTATAATAAGTGACCTTGCCAAAGCTGGTGTTCCAGGAATTAAGCTTCACCCTGTATTCCAGCGCACCAATATAGATGACCCAAGATGTCTTAGAATAATAGAATGTGCAAACGACAACAACCTTATTGTATCTATCCACTGCGGTATGGACATAAGCTTTCCTAACTGTGATGAGGCAAGTGTCGAACGTCTTGCCAATATGATAAAAGAAGTCCCACCACACAAACTTGTATTAGCCCATATGGGTGGCTGGTCTATGTATGACGAAGTATGTGACCAGCTAATTGGAACACCAAATGTATGGCTCGACACTGCACTTGTCTTAAAACGCACTCCGGACAACAACTTCCTCTCCAAAGAGAAATTCGTCCAGATGGTCCGCACACATGGCTGTGACCACATTCTCTTTGGAACAGACAGCCCCTGGTCCGACCAGTCCGAGTCCCTCCACCTCCTAAGGACAAGCGGCCTCACCCCGGATGAACTGACCGCGATTGAAGGCAGCAACGCCGCCACTCTGCTCGGCAGTTTCCTAACAAATACACCATAACCATTTTTCTCCTTCCCCAAGGGCAACAGCACAGCGCATTGCCCGCCCCGCCCGCACGAACTGGCAACGAACAGGCGAAAAGCGGGACAGCCCCCTGCCGCGTGGCACTGCATTATAAGAGAATTGTGATATTACCAGTGTTTCCGCCCCCATAAACAGCAATGACCAGACACGAGGTCTGGTCAAGCGAATACTGAGGCAGGATGCCGAATATGAGCGTGTGCGTCCATCGCCACAACACTTCCTCGGAAACACCCGGTAATATCCAATTGTCTTATCCGCAGTGCCACACGGCATGGGCTGTCCCGCCTTTCGCCGTCCGTCCATCCGTCCGTCTGCCAGCTCCGCTCTTGCCGCTCTTACCCCACTATCTCCTTCGCATGTGCCAACGCCGCATCAATATTAGCACAGAAGTTCTCTTCTCCAACTTCTGCCGCAAATCCAGCCTTCTCCATCATAGACTTAGGCTGTTCCTGGACGTGGGATAATACCATAGTTATACCACGCTTCTTACATACATTGTGTATATTCTTAAGCGAACGCAATGCTGATATATCCATAGCTGGAACACCACGCATTCTGATTATAACTACTTTTACATCTGACTCCATATGTATATCCATAAACTTATCCGCTGCCGCAAAGAACATTGGTCCGATTATTTCGTATACTAAAGTCTTATCAGGAACTTTCTTTAAATTAATACTCTCAGGGTCGTTATTCTCATCAATATTTTCCCCGATATATTTCCAGCTTCTTACTTCTGTTACATCTGCCATTCTCTTCAGGAAAAGAAGTGCAGCCATAACAATACCTACTTCTATAGCCACAACAAGGTCAAATACAACTGTAAGCACCATAGTTGTAAGTAATACTAATGTATCTGACTTTGGTGAGTGCTTAACAAGATTAACCATCTCTCTCCAGCCACTCATATTGTATGCAACAATAAATAAAATTGCCGCAATGGCTGGCATTGGTATCCAGGCCGCATATGGCATAAGCACCACAAGCACAATAAGAAGTGTAACTGAGTGAACCATACCTGCTATAGGTGTACGTCCACCATTCTTGACATTAGCCGCTGTTCTTGCAATAGCGCCTGTCGCTGGAATACCACCGAAAAGTGCGGATACGATATTACCTGCTCCCTGTGCAACAAGCTCCATATTAGGCTTATGTCTTGAACCTATCATTCCATCTGATACTACACACGAAAGCAGACTCTCTATTCCTGCAAGAACCGCTATTGTAAGAGCATCTGGAAGAAGTGTAAGTATCATATCCATATTAACTGATGGTACTGACACTCCTGGAAGTCCTTTCTTTATTGTATACAGACTTCCGATTGTATTGACATCTTTTAATGGTCCGATGAATTTAACCATAAGAACTGATACTATAACCGCAATAAGTGATGGTGGAATTTTATCAAGAGACTTGAACTTAGGCCATATAATAAGAATTGCAAGTGATACCGCACCAACTATTAATGCTTTTATATTAAATGTTCCTATATTGGCAATTATCGCCTTTAACTTATCCATAGTTTCAACTGTAGCAGTTCCTGCCGGATAAGTAAGGCCAAGAAAGTCCTTAATCTGTCCTATAACAATAGTCACAGCAATACCAAATGTAAAACCTGTAGTTATTGTATAAGGAATAAATCTTATAAGGTTACCGAACTTAAGAAGCCCCATAATAACAAGTATTATACCTGCCATAATTGTAGCAACTATAAGTCCATCCATACCATTTTTCGCAACTATACCAGCTACTATTGTAGCAAATGCTGCTGTAGGTCCAGCTATCTGAACCCTGCTTCCTCCTAAGAAGGAAATAACAAATCCAGCAAATATTGCTGTATATATACCCTGCTCCGGGCTTACTCCTGATGCAAGTGCCAGTGCAATGGATAATGGCAGGGCTATTATCGCAACAATAATCCCTGCCACTATATCCTTTACTAACTGGTCCTTGGAATATGTCTTCATTACATCAAATATCTTTGGTACCAATTCATTCATTTTACTGTTCTACCTCTGTAATCTGGCTGCACTCAAATTCTACAACTTTCTGATAAAGTATTTCATAACCTATCTCTGATACAACTTCACTGCCGACTGCATCTACAATTGCATTGAAGTCATCGTAACCATAATACTGAGCTAAATCGTTACCATATGAGTTAATTTCATCTTCTGACACATGAATATCATTATCTGCGGCAATAATGGTTACTATCATTTTCTGTAAAAGATACTGCTGTGCAGATGATGTAGCATATTCATTAAATGCGTCAATTGAATCAAATCCATATACTGATTTCTTATATGTATCTAAATCTGATATGCCATAGTATGAACCATAAGTGTTAAATTCACTCTCAATATTAGTATTAAGTACTTCTACCAATGAATCTATTTCATCCTGTGGATAATTAACATCTCCGATATTCTCGCTTATAATCTGGTATGCTGATGTAAATGTGTTATTAAGATAAGTATCATTAGCATTAGCTTCTACTATCTTTCTTACTTCTTCCCTGAAATCTGCAACTGTATCACCTGAAAGATTAAGACTTTCTTTGTTATTAACTACCCATTCATCTGTTATCTCTGGGTAAGTTGTCTTCTGGATTGCTGTAACCTTTACTGTGAATATTACACTCTTACCTGCAAGGTCTGATGTGTAATTATCTGGGAAAGTACAAGGAATATCATATTCCTGGCCTACTGTAAGTCCTACAAGTCCTTTATCAAGGTCTGATATAAAGTTACCTGAACCTATTGTATATGTAGTATCTGTTGCTGTACCACCTGAGAATGCCTCGCCATCAAGCTTACCTGAATAATCAAGTATAACTGTATCCCCATCAGCTGTTACACCACTTGTAACATTCTCTGTTGCAGCTTCCGCTGATACTATATTCTTATTGATATAATCGTCAACGTCACTTTCTGCAACATTGAGTACTGACTTATCAACTGTTACCTGAATTCCTTTGTACTCAGGCATTGTAAATGCTTTTTTATAAATTGCTGCATCTGATGTAATAGCAGCATCATATTCTGCAGCTGTTATGCTCTTATGTACTGTAGAAGTTGGTTCTTCTGTCTTTTTAGAGCCACATGCTGTAAGTGAAGCTGTCATAGCTGCCACTAACATAAGGCTTACTAATTTCTTTTTCATAAAATATCCTCATTTCTTTATTTTTGACACTTTATTTGTTATAACATAATCCAATACAAAATAAAAGTGAATTCACATTTTTTTCAATATTTGATATACTTTATACATATGTATAACTTATTTAAGGAGTAATATGAATAATTTAGTAATTTTGCAAAAACCTGCACATCTAAGACATCGGACAGCTTCTTTAGTTCTATGTATTGTTATTATAAACTGTATGCTGTCAGCACTGACGGGCTGTAACAGTAAGAAGCTTGCTCTGAGTTCACCTATAAGCGTAACTGATTACAAGCTTAATACTTATGTACAGATTGACTCTTATACTAATGTCAATAAAAATGTATTATCCGATGCTCTTGGCCTGTGTGATTATTACGAACACATTTTCTCAAGAACCCTTGAAACAAGTGAGCTTTATAAAGTCAACACTAAACAGACAACTGCTATAAGTGATGAACTCTATGAGCTTATTGAACTTGGGCTTTACTACAGCCAGCTATCCTATGGTGCTTTTGATATTACAATAGGAAGCGTGTCACGTTTATGGGATTTTAATACTGATACCCCAGATGTACCTGACAGTTCTGCCATAACAGATGCACTTGCATATGTCGATTATACCAAGGTTTCATTAAGCACCGACAATGACGGCACTCATCACATATCCATACCTGACGGATACTGTCTTGACCTTGGTGCGATTGCCAAGGGCTACATTGCCGATAAGATTAAAGCTTATCTTATTGATAATGGCGTCGAACGTGCTATCATTAATCTTGGCGGCAATGTATTATGTATAGGTCAGAAGCGTAACGGCTCAGATTTCAATATTGCGGTAAAGAAGCCATTTACTGAAACCGGCGAATATATGGAAGTACTTCATATTAATGATTATTCGGTTGTATCATCTGGAACATATGAAAGATACTTCTATTCAGATGACGGTACATTTTACCACCATATATTAAATCCAGCCACTGGCTACCCTTATGACAACAACTTATGTGATGTGACTATTATTTCAAGTGAGTCAACGGTTGGCGACTGCCTTAGCACAACCTGCTTTGTATTAGGACTTGATGACGGTATAAAGCTTATTAATTCGCTTGACGGAATTGAGGCTGTATTTATGACTAATGATGGTTCTAAATATTATTCAGACAACGCGAAAGCGTATATTAATTAATTATTACGACAGATTATTATCTGTAGAAATGAGGATTATATGATTCGACTTATTATCGTAGTGCTGTTATTGCTTATATTTGCAGTATTCAGCTTAATTGCACTTCCTATCTTATGGCTTATCGGAAAGAAGAACCCTGTTGCTAAGGAGAAAGCTTCTGATGCGGTTGCACGCTTTATGTTCAGGCTTATATTGTTCGTATGTGGAACTAAGACGACTGCTATTGGTGTTGAGAACATTCCAACAGACAAGCCTGTATTATTTGTAGGTAATCATCGTGGTTTCTTTGATGTAATTATTTCTTATACTTATATAAAGACAAGAGCGGCTTATGTTGCCAAAAAGGAGATGGCAAAAGTACCTATACTTCGTGTATGGATGCGTAATATCCGCTGTCTTTTACTCGACAGACAGAACACAAGGGAAGCCCTCAAATCAATACTTTCTGGAATTGAATATATTAAAGACGGCACCTCTTTAGTTATTTTCCCTGAGGGAACACGTAACAAGGGTGAGGGGGTTATGGAATTCCACGCCGGAAGCTTTAAGCTTGCTGAGAAATCACACAGTCTTATTATTCCTGTAACACAGAATAATACTTCTGCAATATTTGAAGACCAGAAGCCTTTCCTTAAGAAAGCCCACACTGTTATTGAATTCGGAACGCCGGTAGATATGTCCTTAATGTCACCTGATGAGAAGAAAAATGTAGCAGCATATATACACGATATTATACTTTCTACTTATGAGAAAAACCAGAATCTTGTGTAAGCATTACACATTTTCTTACGCATTTTCAATATATTATTCTTTTCATTATTTATATTCCGTGATATAATGGACTTTGTGAATTCAGTTTGAATTGTGAATTATTTGTATATTATACAGGAGGAGAACTTATATGCCAGTATGGTCGATAGTTTTATTAGTTATTATAGCAATCCTCGTTGTTGCTTTAATAGCTCTTATTATTGTTGGTAACAAGCTTCGTAAGAAGCAGACAGAGAACCAGGCACAGATTGATGCCGCTAAACAGATTATGTCTATGTTGATTATAGACAAGAAGAAAATGAAACTTAAAGAAGCAGGACTTCCAAAGATTGTTCTTGAACAGACACCTAAGTATCTTCAGAGAAGCAAAGTTCCTGTAGTTAAAGCTAAGATTGGTCCTAAGGTTATGACACTTATGGCTGATCCTAAGGTATACGACCAGATACCTATCAAGGCGGAAGTTAAGGCTGAGGTAAGTGGTATCTACATCACAGGAATTAAGTCAGTTCGCGGTGGCAAGATAGTTGTTGAAGAAAAGAAAGCTAAGAAAGGCTTATTTAAGAAGTTAAAGAAGAATTAAGCCTGAAATTAAACAAAGGCAATTATTAATATATTAATGAATGTTAATAACATTTAATATATTAAATATAATAATCACGGTCAGGTATTGTTAATAACACACCTGACCGTGATTTTTTATTTAGACCTTATGATTAATTAATACGGACTTATATTCTGTGCAGGTGCATCTTCCTTAGTAGGTGCTTCCCACTCTCCAGTCTTTTGTTCCTTTGTCTGCTGTGTCTTAGTAGCAGCCTGCTGTGTCGTTGGCGTCTGTGCTTTAGTAGTAGCCTGCTGTGTTGTCGTTGCCGCCTTTGTCGTTGGAGTTACAGTAGTAGTTTCCTGCTGTGTTGTTGTCTGTTCTTCTGTCTGGCTCTGTGTCTCAGTTTCAGTCTGGTTCTTCTTCGTATAAGAACCATTTGCCGTCTTGAATTCTACCTTTTTCTTATCTTTATGTATATCATACATAAAATCCTTAAATATAGCCAGAGTCTTAACTGAGCTTAATGTCTTAGGATAATCATATCCCATCCATATAGCTGTTGTATAATACTGGCTGTATCCACAGAACCACGCATCCTTATTAGAATTGGTTGTACCTGTCTTACCAGCTACAATTGCATTAGATGGTTCTGCCCCAACACCTGTTCCGCTTGTTACCACAGTACGGAGCATATCTGTCATCATTCTGCATGAATTAGTATCATATACTCTTGAACCTCTCTTAGAGGTATCTACAATCGCTTTTCCTGATGTGTTAAGTATCTTCTCAACACAGGTTGGCTGTCTGTATTCGCCATCATTGACGATTGTTGCATATGCACCAGCCATCTCCTCTGTCGATACGCCATAAGTAAAGCCTCCAAGTGCCGCAGCATTGGTTGATTTATCCATCCATATTTTATGGAAGCCCATATTAAGAAGAAAACCAATACCAGCCTTAGGTGTTATATCGTCCCTGTATATCTTCCATGCAACAGTATTCTTAGATTTGCTTACTGCTGTTCTAAGTGTCATCTGTCCGGCATATACACCATCTGCATTTGATGGGCCACCATCTATCTTCTCATCATTAACTATTGTATCCGGATTATTGCCAAGCTGTAGATATGGCACATATACAATTACCGGCTTAATACAGCTTCCCGGCTGTCTATAGCTCTGGTATGCCCTGTTAAGTGTATATCCATCAATATCATCCTGTGACCTTGAACCTACAATTGCAACTACATTTCCTGTGCTATTATCAATGCATGTCGCTGCACCCTGTAATTCATATATTCCGTCATCTGACACCTTCTTAAATGATGAAAGATTATTATCTATGGACTCCTGAAGTGAAGCCTGTATATCCGGATCTATGCTTGTATATATTGTATATCCACCATTAATAAGCATCTGCTGGCATGATGAGTAATACTGCTGGTACAGTTCCTCATAGGTATTATATTCATCTTCTGTATCAAAGTTATTACGCATTGTAAAACCGTAATATTTCATAAGTTCTTCCGTTGCACAATGCCTTGCATAGGTTTCAACCGAGCTGTTCTTATTAGCAGCTTTCTGTCCTGTTATTGTTATCTCCTCAGCAATCGCTGTATTATAAGTCATTGAATCTATATAATCTGCATCACGAAGTTCTTTTAAAATGAGATTTCTTCTTGTAATTGTCGCATCATAATTAGTCAACGGATTATACTTGGTAGGGTTATTAGGTATAGCCGCAATAAATGCCTGCTGTGATACTGAAAGCTCTGAGGCTGATTTGCCAAAATATCCTCTTGCCGCAGCTTCTATTCCATAGTATCCATTACTGAAATATATGTTGTTAAGATAGAATTCCAAAATCTGGTCTTTGCTGTATTTCTTTTCCAGATGTTGTGCTAAAAATATCTCCTTAACCTTTCTCTCCCATGTAACCTCCTGGCTTAAGAATACATTTTTGGCAAGCTGCTGTGTAATTGTACTCGCTCCCTGAACTATTGTATCGTTACGGCTGTTGATTATAACCGCCCTTATAATCGCCTTAATATCAATTCCTGAGTGGTTGTAAAAGTCCCTGTCTTCCATTACAACAAATGAATTTGCAAGTGTCTTTGGTATATCACTCATCTGGATATAGTACATATCTTTAGAAGCTTTCATAGTACATAACTGTTCACCGTTAGTATCGTATATTATAGTCGTCTTTCCATCTTTAAATGTATCTATTGTACTTTCATCTGCTATTCTCTTAGCATCATTCGCAAGCTGAATTACTGTTACAATCTTAGGTCCTGCATATATGCCGCCCGCTATAAGAAGAATAAGTATTATTGATAGTATTATAATTTTTATAATCTTTATCTTTTTGCTCTGTCTTTTCTTTCTTTTCTTAGTTGATTTAGCCATCTGCATATCCTCTTTAATTCTTGTAATAAGTTATAAATACATTTTCCCACTGGTTAAACATCTTGCTGGCATCAGTTAATGCAACTGTTACCATTGAATCAGAAGCAGTATCTATATATGTTATATTTTTAGAATCATAGCCTGTAATTATTACATATGACTCACTTCCGCTCTTGCCTATAACCGGACAGCCATTATCAATAAAATTGAGCATTTTATCGACTGTTACTGACTTCACACTAAGTCCTGCAACACCTGGAATAAGGCTTAATATCTCGTCAGCCGTTTTATCCTGTATATAAGCATTAATATCAAACTGTGCACCTGCATAGGAAGCCACTGTCTGTAATGCCGTTCTAAGAGATGAACCAGCATCAATTATACTAAGTCCTTTAATCTGTGCTGAGGTGTTCCTGTAACGCTTCCATATTGTGTTAGCATTATAATCATTAACTGAACCATATGTGTCATTGGCAAGTATTATAGCCTTTGATATCTGGGTTGTACTATCCTGAAAACGTCCATACCCATATACATAATATCGTCCATCACCGGCAAAATCATTATCAAGCTCCAGCAGTGCATTATCCTTATAACTTACCTCAGAAGATGTCCTGAATTCCACACTGCCTGCCGGAAGTGCTTTCATAAGCTTAATTGCAAGCTCCTGCTTTCTGTTATCTGTAACTATAGTTTCCAGTGTAAGTCCATCTTCTTGTTTATTCTCATCTTTATTAATAAGCTGGTCAATACTTGTACTTTCATAATCACCATCACCTGATTTCACAACTCTTGTAAGATTGATACGCATATCACTTACCGAAGCATCACTTACATATACACCCGGCTGTTCGTATTCCTTTATTACATTGTAATCAGAATCCATTATTTCAAGCCTATACATTGCAAATGTCCTGCTTCCATCCTCTTTTATAAGAATATCAGCTTTATCAGCTATGCCATATACGAAATCTCCATTAATATATCCAAGACATCTTATATATTCATTGTCGTCAGCCTTAATTATCTTCTCGCTGTCCGTACTCATATTGAATATTCGTATTGAGTCTGTACTATATAATCTGCCATTCATACTGTAGGCTATGGCATCTCCATTTTCTGATACAGCATATGTTCCGTCCACAAGCCCAGACACTACTGTCATAACTTCCTTACTTACAATATCTATCGAATACAGTGTATCGTCCATTAATATATAAAATGTATTCTCATCAGCAAGATAAGCTATTCGGCCAACATTCTGTGACAATATGTCATATGGCTTATCCATTGGAATATACAATCTTTCTTCTACTATATTATCTTCATATGAATACTTGCACAAAGATACGCCCGACTCGCCCTCATGCTCACCTCTGTTCATATATCCATATACTATAAAATCGCAGTTGCCATCGTTACTTACATTAAGTATCTTTATTCCGTGCTGGTTATAGTTCTCTCTTATGCCATCTGTTTCATCGGCGTTAAATGAGAATACTCTTGTATACATATTAGTATCAATATTGTAGCACCACAGAGAACCTTCATTGACAAAGTATGAATAAGTTCCCTTCTCGTCAGAATTAAATTCAGCTGTTGTTCCTGACTGTATTCCAAGATTAATCTTAGCTGTTGATAAGATGTCGTTCTTACCGTCAAATATCTGGTTAGCTTCTCTTTCATAATTAAGCAGATAAAATCCGCTTGTAGTCTGTCTTATACGGTAATATTCATACACATTATAAGAGTCATAAGATTCATATTCATTAATAGCACCTATCTTATAATCAAATGTTATTACAGCCACGTCTTTGCTTATCTCCTTAATAACCGGTATAAGCTGGCTTTCTACATATGGTCCCATATCACCCCAGCCAATCTGGCTTAATGTGCTGTTGATATTAACCTTTCCAAAATTATTATTATTGCCAGCAGACGAAGTTTCTATATACTTCTGTATTTCACTTAATCTGTCCTGATTAAATGTACAGGCATTAAAGTCCTCCACAAATGCAAACTTATCATCTATTGAATAGTCTTCACCTGTAATAATTCTTGTATAATAGTGAATTTCTTCGTGTGTGCTTGTCTCTAATATTATCTCAAGAGCATACTGCGTATTATCATCTATAAGATTCTTGATATTCAGTGTGGCAGTAATTGTTTCACCATTATTAACAAGCTCTGTAACTTTGGTATTCTCTATCAGTCCGTTATCTGACAGATTTCTTATCTTATATGTAAGCTCCTGCACCTCAGCTCCATAATTGTGAATAATAATAGGAAGCTGTCTTGTCTTTGCCACTGGAGTAAGATTATCATTAATCAGTGCCTGATTAATCTCCTGTGTAAAACCGTGCAATGAATTGAACTCATTGCCCTCTTCTGACTGCATAGTTATAACAGGAATTGTCGCCGCAGACATAGTTGTTGCCGATGGTGTAACTGACTCAAAACTCATTGACAAAAATGTGAGCACCATCGTAACTATAAATATTATTCCAAGTACAAGATACTTAGAACTTACCTTTTTATCAGATTTTCTCATATTATCTCCATTCTTATATAAGCTTGTCGATTGTCAGTTCCAAATTCAATGCCTCTAACATATCTTTAGTCTTTTCTCTGGCAGAGATGTCTTCTTTACTACTCTTAACTGCCCTTATAAGAAGATTTTTAGGAGTATGCTCCATATCTATGAATTCCAATATCTGTGTATCATAGCCATTAGCTGTAAGAAGCTTGGCTCTTGCCGCATCTGTTACTATAGCCGCCATTCTTTCTTTTAATATGCCATAGTCCATAACCGGCGATAATATATCGCTCTTTATTGTCCTGTTAGCTTCGTGCTGGCAGCAAGGCACTGATAATATAACCTCTGCACCCCATTTAACTGCCTTGGCAAGTGCATAGTCAGTTGCTGTATCACAGGCGTGCAGTGTAACCACCATATCTACCTTGTCCACATCTTTGTATGTCGCTATATCTCCAACATAGAAATCAAGCTTATCATAGCCGTATCTTGTTCTGAGTTCATTACAATGTTCTATTACGTCTGCCTTAAGGTCAAGTCCTATAATTCGTATATTATAGCCCTTAAGCTCCTTAAGATAGTAATACATAGCAAATGTAAGATAAGACTTTCCACAGCCAAAGTCAATTATTGTAAGCTCTCTTTCCTTATCAAGCTTTGGAAGTATATCTTCTATATATTCAAGAAAACGGTTAATCTGTCTGAACTTATCATATCTTGTTCTTATAATCTTACCATCCTGTCCCATAACACCAAGATCTATCATAAATGCCACTGGCTTTCCTTCTTGTATTATATATTTCTTGGTTCTGTTATGGCTCAGATCTCTCTGTGCCTTTAACTGTCCTGCTTTTTTATATTTGCAGGTCAATGTCTTACTCTTGCTTGAAAGTATTGTTGCAGCCGCATCAGTCATATTAATCTGTGCCTGCTTGAAATCCTCTGTCATATAATCAATTATCTTCTTCTTTACATCAGCAGCACTATGGTTAGAATGTAACACCTTTCTTCCTACAAATTCAGACACCTGGTATTCAATCTCATTCTTAAGAATAACAGGTCTTATTCTTACCTTTACTGCCTTATCTTCGCTTTTATTCTTCTGTCCGCTTATAACCATATCTATAAGCTTATCGCTAATACATATATCAAGTAATTGTGTAATATCCAATATCATAACCTCCATTTTAGGCTTACTGTACTATTTTAATATCTTTGCGGACAATACACAAGTAGCAATTAATATAAGCCTATTATCTCAATAAATGTAGTGGTCTGATAGTCTGCAATTTTATTAATAGTCCCCTCTGTTAATTGGGGTCGCCAGATATATATTGGTCTTGTCTGTTGTTTCATCATAATTCATTGATATATTAATATTGGTCTTTTTCTTTCCAATGTACATATAGCCATCTGTGTCTTTGTCATAGGCATATATTGTATACAAGTCCTTAGTTCGGCTTGCTTCTGCTTCTTTTGCACCAAGCTGGCTTAAGATGTTACCGGTTATCTGATTTCTTTCTTCTATGCTTTTATCGCCATCACACTGGCCTGTTATACATACGTTAACATTACTATCAATTCCGTATATATTGCATATTTTTTCAAGCTTCGCCTTGTATGCAGTTGTTGATGTTACTCCTTTGCCTAGCTTTATGTGGATACTTATATAGTTCTTATCCTCATCTGTCGCTTTTATCCCCATAACTACTGTTCCATATAAAGAATCCTGCGTTAATACACATTCCCGTGAAATATAACGGTTATTATACACATTTTCATAAGAGTTATTACCAGAATACTGTATATTATAGCGGTTAATTCCTATCTCTGATGCCATTTTCTCAAGTATAAGGCACATTGCCTGCTCAGATAAGTAATTATCTGACAGCTCTGTATCCACACTTATGTCAGATTGGACATTGTTATCCACATTTTCGCTGAATATACTAACAATATCACTGCCTGTATTATTAACCGCATATATACTTCTTTCCATAAAGCTTCTCACTGCTGTAACAATCCACAGAATAGCCGCTATTGTAACAGCTATCCGCTGTAATTTATATTTTCTGCATTTATACATAAAAAACCTCCCATTAACTAATAACATTATTACCAGTTAATGGAAGGTATATACTTTAATTATTAATCAGCAGCACCTAAACGTGCAAGTGATCTCTTTAATGCCATCTCAGCTCTAGGAACATCAAGATTACTGTCCTTGCTGGCAAGTCTTCTCTCTGCTCTTATCTTGGCATCATTGGCACGATTGACGTCAATCTCATCAGGCCATTCAGCTATCTCTGCTAATATTGTCACTTTATCCTTAAGGACTTCAACAATACCGCCGTGTACAGCCGCCTTCTTAATTCCGTCATTCTGGTGAATAGTCAGCACACATGGAACTAACACTGCAGTAAGTGGGATATGCTGTGGATACACACCTATCTCACCTTCACTTGTAGCTAATTCAACAAATGTGGCTTCACCATTAAAAAATACTCTTTCTGGCGTATTAACCAGAAGCTTCATTGTACCTGTATCCGCCATATCTATTCTCCTTATCAAGATATCTAATTATACTTTAATATCCGTGTCTGATACCTATTTAGATACCTTAGCAAGTACATCATCAATACTTCCACAGTTAAGGAAATAACTTTCTGGTATATCATCATACTTACCTTCGATGATTTCCTTAAAGCCCTGAATTGTGTCACTGATTGGTACATAACGTCCTTCAAGTCCTGTGAACTGTCCTGCAACGAAGAATGGCTGAGAGAGGAATCTCTGTACCTTTCTTGCTCTTGATACGACCATCTTATCTTCTTCTGAAAGTTCGTCCATACCAAGGATTGCGATAATATCCTGAAGTTCTTTGTACTTCTGTAAGATTTCCTGAACATCTCTGGCAACCTTATAATGTTCTTCACCAACGATTCTTGGATCAAGAATTCTTGATGTAGACTCAAGTGGATCTACCGCTGGATAAATACCAAGTTCAACTATAGAACGAGAAAGAACTGTAGTTGCATCAAGATGAGCGAATGTTGTTGCTGGTGCTGGGTCAGTTAAATCATCCGCTGGTACATATACAGCCTGAACTGATGTGATAGAACCATTCTTAGTTGATGTAATACGCTCCTGAAGAGCACCCATCTCTGTCTGAAGAGTTGGCTGATAACCAACGGCTGATGGCATACGTCCAAGAAGGGCTGAAACCTCTGAACCTGCCTGTGTAAATCTATATATGTTATCGATGAAAAGAAGTACATCCTTTCCACCCTTATCTCTGAAATACTCAGCCATAGTAAGTCCTGTAAGACCAACTCTCATTCTAGCTCCAGGTGGCTCATTCATCTGTCCGAATACCATTGTAGTCTTCTCGATAACTCCTGAATCCATCATTTCGTGGTAAAGGTCATTACCTTCACGAGTACGCTCACCAACACCTGTGAATACTGAATATCCACCATGCTCTGTAGCGATATTTCTGATAAGCTCCTGAATAAGAACTGTCTTACCAACTCCGGCACCACCGAAAAGACCGATCTTACCACCCTTCTGGTAAGGACAAAGTAAATCTACAACCTTAATACCAGTCTCTAACATTTCTGTATTAGTAGCCTGCTCAGCAAATGTAGGTGCCTTTCTGTGAATAGGCATATGCTCTACTTCTGGAGCTGGCTTATTATCGATAGGATCTCCTAATACATTAAAGATTCTACCAAGTGTCTGCTCACCAACAGGTACTGAAATAGGTGCTCCTGTGGCTTCTGCTTCCATACCTCTAACAAGACCATCAGTAGGTCCAAGGGCTATACATCTTACTGTATCATCCCCAAGATGCTGAGCAACCTCTACAACGAGCTTGCCGCCGTCTTTGGTCTTTATATTGATGGCTGAATTGATTTCTGGCAGATTACCTTCTGCAAATTTAATATCTATTACAGCACTGATAATCTGAGTAATCTTACCGATATTCTTCTCTGCCATTGTTACCTCCATCTATTGTTAATTAATTGTACACGGGCTGAATACACAGACCCGCCAAGAGTTATAACAAACTCTAATTAGCCGATAGCATTTGCACCAGCAATAATCTCTGTAAGTTCCTGTGTAATAGAAGCCTGACGGGCTCTGTTATACTTAAGTGATAAATCAGAAATCATCTCATCGGCATTGCTTGTCGCATTATCCATAGCCTGCATACGTGCACCATTCTCACTGGCAACAGCTTCAATAAGTGCACCATATATAAGACTGCACACATACTTAGGTATGATAAGATTCAAAGCTTCATCTTCGGCTGGTTCATAATTCATAGGTGTTGTATCTTCCTTATCAGCACTCACGCTCTCAGTATCAACTGATACTGGAAGAAGCTTAATAAGCTTAGGCTCGTGAACAACTGTATTCTTAAATGATGTATAAGCAAGGTATATTTCACCTATCTGTCCATCCGCAAATCTTTCAAGAAGCTTATCACATATATCTCTTGCATCCGTATAAAGTGGTTCGTTAATAACATCTGAACAATCATCTGTTATATTGTAACCTCTTCTTGCAAGATAATCTCTTCCCTTAGTTCCTATTGCAATTATATCAATATCTTCCTTAGGAATTCCGCTCTCTGTAATAAGCTTGGTTATATTAGTATTGTAACCACCAGCAAGTCCACGATTGGCCGTTATTGTTATAACAGCTTTTCTTTCAGACTCACCAGCCTGAAGATACTTATGATTGATGTTACCTGATCTGGCAAGCATATTGCATATCGTTTCGTACATCAGATCTGAATAAGGCTTTGTGCTCTCTGCCTTTCCCTTTGCTTTTTGAAGTTTAACAGTGGAAACAAGCTTCATAGCCTTGGTAATCTGACCTGTACTCTGAATACTATCTCTACGCCTTTTTATATCTCTCATTGAGGCCATAGAATTTACCTCCATTCCAAGCATTAATTGCTGTTAATCGTTGATCAATCAGCAGTTAAATGTCTTCTTAAACTCTTCAATAGCACTTACAAGTAACTTCTCTGTATCTTCTGAAAGTTCCTTAGTCTCCTTAATAGATTCTGGGATCTGTGGATACTTAGTATCTATAAAATCGAATAAGCCCTGTTCAAAATCAAGAATCTTATCAACTGGAATATCTATAACGAACTTCTTAGTAACAGCATATATTATAATAACCTGATATTCTACAGGCATTGGCTTATACTGTGGCTGCTTTAACATCTCTCTGATACGTTCGCCCTGTGCAAGCTTCTCCTTAGTATCAGCATCGAGTTCTGAACCAAACTGTGAGAATGAAGCAAGCTCTCTGTACTGGGCAAGCTCTGTACGGATAGGTGCTGCAATCTTCTTAATAGCCTTAATCTGAGCAGAACCACCAACTCGTGATACTGAAAGACCGGCATTAATAGCTGGTCTAAAACCAGAGTTGAACATCTCTGTCTCAAGATATATCTGTCCATCTGTGATAGATATAACGTTAGTTGGAATATATGCAGATACATCACCGGCCTGTGTTTCAATAATTGGAAGGGCTGTAAGTGATCCTCCGCCGTATTCATCTGACATTCTTGCAGCTCTCTCAAGAAGTCTTGAGTGAAGATAGAATACATCACCTGGATAAGCTTCACGTCCTGGAGCTCTCTTTAAAAGAAGTGAAAGTGTTCTATATGCTGCTGCGTGCTTACTAAGGTCATCATATACAACAAGTACATCTTCGCCATTCTCCATCCACTCTTCACCGATAGCACATCCTGAATAAGGAGCGATATACTGAAGTGGAGCAAGTTCGCTGGCTGTTGATGCAACTACTGTTGTATAGCTCATTGCACCATATTCTTCAAGTGTCTTAACGATACTTGCAACTGTTGATGCCTTCTGTCCAATAGCAACATAGATACAATGAACTCCCTGACCCTTCTGGTTGATAATTGTATCGATTGCTATAGCTGTCTTACCTGTCTGACGGTCACCAATAATGAGCTCTCGTTGTCCTCTTCCGATTGGAACCATAGCATCAATAGCCTTAATACCTGTCTGAAGTGGAACACTTACTGACTTTCTTGTGATTACGCCTGAGGCAACTCTCTCTATCTGTCTTGTCTTATCTGTATTAATAGGACCTTTGCCATCTATTGGCTGTCCAAGTGCATTAACAACTCGTCCTGTTAACGCATCACCTACTGGAACTTCTACAACTCGTCCAGTTGTCTTAACAGTATCACCTTCGCTGATGTTTCTTGAATCACCAAGCAGAACTGCACCTACATTGTCTTCCTCAAGGTTAAGTACCATACCGTATACTTCTCCTGGGAATTCAAGAAGTTCTCCCTGCATAGCTTTCTCAAGTCCATGAATTCTTGCGATACCATCTGCTACCTGAATTACTGTACCTACTTCTGATACTTCAAGTTCGGCTGAATATCTTTTTATCTGTTCTTTTATAACTGAACTGATTTCTTCCGGTCTTAAATTCATTAGCCTTATGCACCTACTTTCTATTAGCTTAAAGCTTACGCTAACTGGATATTCTTTAAATTCCTGGTAAGCTCATCAATTTTATGTTTTATACTGCTGTCTACGACTCTGTCACCGATTCTTATAACCATACCTGCTATAAGTGATTCATCGATGTCATAATTCATCTTGAAATCCACATAATCAGTTGTTGAAAGCAATCTGCTTACAATCGACAGCTTCTGATTATCCGTGAGAGGTCTGGCTGTAGTTACATAAGCAACACCAATCTTCTTATACTCATAAATTCTCTTTATGAAATATTCAAGTGTACTTACTATCTTAGTCTGTCTGTCCTTAGATACCATTATCACAAGAAGTCCTGTAATATCCTCAGATACAAACTTCTTAAAGATATTCTCAATAAGCTGTTCCTTTTCTTTCTTCTCAACCTTTGGAGATTTAAGAACATTTACCAAATCTTCATTATCTTTAAAAATATCAATTACAGCCTGAGCTTCTTCACATAGTTCATCAACCTTAGACTCCTGGACAGCAAGTTCAAATAATGCCTCACCATAAGTTGTTTCTACTAATTTCGCCATGTGTTCTCACCCATTTCATTTAAAGTCTGTTCAATAATTGCATTGCTTTCACTCTCATCGATAGATTTAGCAATAAGCTTTGAAGCTATCATAGCTGACACTGCAACTATCTGCTGTTTAACATCATCTGCTGCCTTCTGCTTCTCAAGTTCTGCTTCTTTATTAGCTCTCTCGATAATTCTTGCAGCTTCTTCCTTGGCTTCATCTATAATCTTCTGCTCATTATGAACTGCTGTCTTTCTGGCATCACTTAATATAAGCTCTGCCTCCTTATTAGCAGCCTTAAGCTTCTCTTCATACTCTGCCTTCATAGCAAGTGCTTCTTCTCTGCTCTGGTTAGCAGTTTCTCTGTCACTTGTTATCTTGTCCTGTCTTTTCTTTAACATATTACGTACAGGATTAAAAAGAATAACTGACAAAAGCAGGAATAATATAAATACGTTGATAGCTGTTATAGCAGCATCAAAAAGCAGCTGATAATCAAGGCCGAATAATCTTCCTGATGTTTCAAGAGCCACAAATGTACTTCCCAAATTCAATTGTTGGCCTCCTTTCCGTTATCTTAATAAATTTGTCGTCAAGACTAAATGTCTTATATTAGCCCTTAAATGGCTGAACGAACATTAAGATAATAGCTACGGCGAAACCATAAAGACCTGTTGTCTCGGCAACGGCCTGTCCAAGTAACATTGTTGATGTAATATCTGACTTAGCACCTGGATTACGTCCAACTGCTGCTGCACCATGACCTGCTGCAATACCCTGTCCAACACCAGGACCAACACCTGCGATCATCGCAATACCTGCACCAATGGCTGACATAGCCTGAATAAATTCCTGTCCACTAATATTCATCTTAAAATCCTCCGTTAAATAAATTATTATGACCAGCTATACTAGTCTGCAATCTTATCGTTAACATATACCATTGTTAACATACAAAATACATACGCCTGAATACAACCTGAGAACAAGTCGAAGTAAGCATGTAATAATGCAGGATATCCTATAGTAAATGGCTTTAATAAGTCATATATAAGTCCCATAAGAACTGTTCCTGACATAACATTACCAAACAGACGCAGTGAGAGTGACAACGGAACTGCAAACTCACCAATCAGGTTAATTGGAAATAAGAACCAGATTGGCTGGAATAAAGCAGCAAAGTGTCCTCCCTTATTCTTCTTTATGCCGTTGAACTGAACAAGTATAAATGTTATAAGACCAAGGCATAACGTCACACCATAATCGGCTGTAGGTGGCCTTAGACCAAAAAGTCCGGATATGTTAGATATAATTATAAATAAGAATAATGTTGAAATATAATTGACAAACTTATTAGCATTCTTACCCATAATTCCATCAACCATAGTTCCAAGCATCTCCACTATAATCTCTATAGCATTCTGGAACATTCCCGGTGTGTCGTCAGGCTTGACCTTATTAATCTTCACCCTGGCAACTATGGCCATAATGATTATGAAGACTGAAACCAGCAGCATAGCAACGTGTGTCGTGTTAATACTAAAAGTATAATCAATGCCTGGAATATGGAATTCCTTCAGGCTTTGAATCATAAAACTCGAATCACACGCTACAAGTGTGTTAACATAAGAGCTTCCCACCTTCTCACCTTCCTTTTTTAGTTATTAATTTATCAGTGAACGGCTGTAAATAAGCCGCTACCTTCATAGAAAACATTCCAATAACCGCACATAGCAGATCTCCAATATTAAGGAAATATAACAGTACGAATAATATAAGCATAACCAAAAGACGGATAAGATAACCAATAATCATAGTTGCTCTTGACTCTGCACCACCATATACTATCTTTCGTATTCCACTGCTCATATGAAATGTTGCAAATACCGAATATATAACTCCTGCCAGAAATCCTATGGCACACCGCATTGTATTCGGAACCAATGCAATTATTATAATCTCACCAAGTATAAGATATATTAAATTAATAATAAGCATACCTGGAATTGAGGGATTAATATCAATAATTCTATCAAGGATACGTCTACTTATGAGTTTCATTATACTTTTCAACTTTCTCTGCAATTTCTTTATCCTGCTTGTGCTTCTTCGCCTGCTCATCCTGTTTTATCGAATTCATAGCAAGCACATAAGCATTTCTTGCACCTGCAGCAATTCCAATAATAAGCAGAGGAATTGTAAAATATGTTCCAAACTTTCCGTCAAGCCATAATCCTATAGCAAGACAGAGAAACGTAGGAACCATTACACATATACTAAGCTGGGATATTAATACTATATTCTTCATAGCATTTCCTCGTTCATATATTCTTCTTATAACCCACTCATTTTAATTATATATTCGATTATAACCTTTAATTGTTAAATTGTCTACAAATTTTCTTGTCCAAATATGTCCAAAAAAAATTGAATTTCACACGTTTACTTGATATAATTTTGATAATTAATATGTGAAATTTTAATTATACAAATTTAATATTTTTAAGGAGAAATGCGTATGACAACTTTATTCCGCAAACGCCTGATACCTGATGAATGTGTAAGTCTTAAGGACGACATTATAATTCATCAGGATGACAGCCACATTATAACAAGCTGGAAAACTTTCCATCCTAAGGCAGAATTCTCTCACGGAATATCATATTACCTTATTAATGATGGTTTCAAGGTAAGTAAATTCTACAAAGAAGATAATTCACTTGCCTATATATACTGTGACATAATTGACACAGCCTATGACGCTGGCACAGATACCTATGTCTTTACCGATCTTCTGGCTGATGTAATTATTGAGAATTCTGGATTTGTCCGTGTTGTAGACCTTGATGAGCTGGCTGATGCAGCAAGTGCTAAGCTTATATCTGATGCTATGCTTGTTAACGCCCTCCACAAGCTTGATAAGCTTCTTAAGACAATATATGACGGAACATTTAACGAATATATTAATACCATTAACGAATATGAAGCAGGCATACACTAACCGTATGTCTGCTTCATATTAATTCTTATAATTCTATAGTTATCTCCCTGTTAGTATGCTCATAGCGGTAATATCTTACGCCTGCCGCATTAAGCATTCTCTTAGAGGCAATAACTGAGGCTGTATCTGCATATTTATCACTGTCATACACAACAGTCTTTATTCCTGCCTGAATAATAGCCTTGGCACATTCATTGCAAGGGAACAATGTGACATACATCTTTGCCCCATCAAGCGTACCTCCACGATAATTAAGTATAGCATTAAGTTCACTGTGAGTTGTGTAGAAATATTTATTATCCAGAGGGTCACCTTCCCTGCACCATGGAAACTCATCATCTGAACAGCCCCTTGGAAGTCCATTATAACCCATAGAAAGTATTTTATTGTCACTGCTTACAATACACGCTCCAACCTGTGTATTAGGGTCTTTGGAACGAAGTGCTGAAAGCTTTGCAACACCCATAAAATACTCATCCCACGATATATAATCCTTTCTTTTATCGCTCATATATATTACTCCTCAAGCATTGATATTCTTCTTATATGTCTTTCATCATTGCTAAAGCCTGCCTCTAAAAATGTATCTGCAATTCTGAATGCAAGCTCTGGTCCTATAACTCTTGCACCCATACAGAGTACATTTGCATTATTATGCTCTCTTGTTGCCTGTGCACTAAAACAGTCACTGCATAATGCAGCTCTTATTCCCTTAACTTTGTTAGCAGCCATACTCATTCCAATTCCTGTTCCACATAAAAGGATACCAAGCTCACACTCACCACTTGTTATAAGGTCTGTAACCTTGTGTGCGTATACAGGATAATCGCACGACTCTGTAGTATAAGTTCCTACATCATTACACTCATAACCTTTCTTCTTAAGGTGTTCTATTAACTGGTTCTTAAGGTCTATTGCTCCGTGATCACATCCAATTGCTATCATAATTATAATCTCCTTGTGTATTTTATTAACTTCTATATAACTTTAATCAGCTTCATTCTTAGGTGCTGATATTACCTTCACTACTTTTTCAACATAGCTGTAGAGCTGTTCAAAACATTTGTTATACTCTTCCACACCCTTGCCATATGGGTCTGGTACTTCAACATCACCCTCACCCGCAAGCTCACTTAACGTAAATACATTAATCGCCTTGTTAAAGGTATCATATATTTTCTGTTTCATTGACGAATTCATCGTAAGAACAAGCGTATCTATGCCAAAATCATCATTAACAACCTGAACCGATACATTACTTGGCATAATCATATCGTGTCTTGCCGCCACAGCTACAGCCTTTGGATTGTATGGCTCTGGAAATAACACAACCATCCCCCTTGATTCAACTCTTATATCCGGCATAAGCTTGGTCATTATAGTAGCCGCCATAGGGCTTCTGCAGGTATTACCCATACATATAAATATAACTTTATTAAATCTGTTCATAATTTGACACCACCCAGTTAATGAATAATTAAGCTGGCATATGATTAACCATTAATCTTTAAACATTAATTATAGTATGTCCAGCCGCTTTTATCAATCGGTTCATAACTGCACGTCCAACATTATCTGTCTCGAAGCTCTCTGAAAATACATAGTCTACATTTTCATTATCAAACTCTCTTAATACTGCATACAGATGTCTTGCCGCACTCAGCTCATCATCTTTATGTCCCATCGAAACAATTATTCCCTTGTTATAATTGTGCTTTCCTTCTTCTGTTGTCATTACAGCGACTTTGTATCCCTGACTTATAAGTCTGTTCACATTATCGTTAATATATTCAACAACCTTAGCCTCATCACCCTCAACAATCTTAAGATCTGCATCAGGTGCATAATGCTTATATTTCATACCCGGTGCTTTAGGAACTACTCCAGACTTAACACCTTCCGTTATCGCAGGGTCAATTCTTACCACGCCTATAACCTCTTCAAACATCTCCTTAGTTATATATCCGGGTCTTAATATTGTGGGAACCTCTTCACTAAGATCAATAATTGTAGACTCAACACCTATGTCAACAGTATCATCTTCAATTATCATATCTATCTTTCCGGACAAATCCTTTATTACATGGCTTGCCCTTGTAGGGCTTGGCTTTCCTGATGTGTTAGCACTTGGAGCTGCTATATACACACCTGATGTTCTGATAAGCTCTGCTGCAACCTTATGGCTTGGCATTCTTATCGCAACTGTTCCAAGACCACCTGTAATTGAATCTGGAACTATATCCGATTTCTTCAATATCATAGTTAATGGTCCGGGCCAGAATTTATCGGCAAGCTTTAATGCCTTGTCTGGTACTTCACAGGACAGCTTATATAAAGCCTCTATATCTGCAATATGAACTATAAGCGGATTGTCTGAAGGACGGCCTTTGGCAGCATATATCTTTGCTGATGCTTCCTCGTCAAGTGCATCTGCACCAAGTCCATATACAGTTTCTGTAGGAAATGCTACAAGCCCTCCCTCTCTTAAAATCTTTCCAGCCTGTTCATATATTTTCTTATCCGTAAGACTGTCATTAGTTATTTTCGCAACAATTGTATCCATTGTTACACACCTCTTTTTCTTAAAATGTTCTTAAATGAACTATATTCTGATGTAAATGGCAGATTTCAATTCTGGAACTCACGTCATAATCTTTAATTCTGTCCTAGATATTCAATTATTCCACAGTATATGCTGTACGCAGTCTTCTGCTGGTATTCATCATTGTTAAGCTTATACGCTTCTTCCCTGTTAGACAGAAATCCACACTCGACAATAACCGTTGGCACCTGCGTATTGCGCAGCATATAGTAAGCAGAATCGGGTTTTTCAACTCTTTTATTAGTATTATCAAGCTCTTTAATCATATTCTTCTGAATAATTCCAGCAAGCTTCTTTCCCTCCTCAGACTGCTTGTAATAAAATACCTGTGCACCCTTAGAGGCTTCTCCTACATAACTGTTCTGGTGTATGCTTACTGCAATATCTGCTTTACTTCCATTAATAATACTACATCGTTTCTTCATATCAGCTGCTTTCTTATTACTGTCACTTTCCTGATACAATCCGTTATCGTCTGCCCTAGTCATTATAACAGTAATTCCCGACTGTTCAAGTAATATTTTCAATTTTGAAGCAATTGCCAGATTGACATCTTTTTCAAGTATGCCATCAGCACTTATCTTTCCAGGGTCAATACCGCCGTGTCCGCTGTCTATGGCAACCGTCTTTGCCTCATAATCAATATTTTCCTGTGCTCCGCCGGAGTATTCACCGCTTATATATCCTTTGTCTGAATTTTCAGAACCTGTGCCACATTGCTCTAATGCTAAAGCTGCGGCTATAACAACAATAATCTCAACTGCTACCAGTACTATTTTTAATTCAGGACGCATAACTATCACACAACTACACATTTATTAAAATGTATGCGCCTTGTGCCATCGCAATTCCTTTAATCTATTTAATACTATTCATTAATTATAAGTACTTAAAGCATTTCCAACATACTAATATTTATAATTAATCATTAATATACTGGTTAATTACATTCCACACAGAAGCTTTCTCTAGCCCTAGCTTCCATACCGCAATTCCTGCCGTATTGTTATCAACTACGACCTTAAGTTTCTCCTCGATTGATTTGTCTTCCTCAAACCATATCTTCCTGGTTACTCCATTTTTATCATATGAGCATACATACTGTCCTGCATCATCATTCCATATGGCTGTCTGTCCGTCTTTGTTAAGCTCATCAATAGCCGCCTGCATACCAACTGCACTGCTTGTTGTCGAAGTCTGTGATACGCTCCATATTCTTGTAAAGAAAGGTATACCTACAACAACCTTATCAGCCGGTACTAATGCTGTCATATCTTCAACTGCTTCCTTAACAAATGGAAGTGAAGCAACTGAACCAGCCTCAGAACCTGCATAATGCTCATCATATACCATAACAATTGCATAATCCACATAATCTGACTGTTCCTTAAGATTATAACAGCTGTTATATACCTCCGGCTTGTAATTATCTGTTGACAATATAATATTATTCTTATGGCACTCAACCGACAACTCTCTCACAAACTGCAGGAAATCCTTAGCATAATCACTCTTAACATTTTCCAAATCAAGATTAATTCCGTCATATCCATATGTCCTCGCATCTTTAATAAGCGTATCAATCATTGTCTTCCTTGCTGTCCTGCTTGAATATAACGCCTTAAAATCTACTGACTTATTAAAATCGTCCACTAAAGGCCACACCTGTAACCCTCTGTTGTGCATAGCATTAACCCACGAAGCCGATGAGTAATTACTCATACTGCCATTTTCTGATGTAATGCTGTACCAGGTTGGAGCGATAACATTTATATTAGACAGACCTGTAAGCTGTGTGTAGTTATCATTGCCAGCCGTACCAGCAACCTGAAACCAGCCAAGCTTAACCTTCTGGCCTATTGACAGCCCTGCATACTCTGACTCATATGTATTATCCGGAACTTCTGTATACACTTCACTTACATCACTGCTCTTTACATAACCCGTGTACCCAGTAGCACTTATTACCTTTATCCAGTCGTCAAAGCTTTCTACATAATATACGCTGTCACCTTTATTAATCTGCTCTAAAATGTCACTTTTAACGCCGCCTCTGTATCGTATATACATATCATTCTTAGCTGTAACCCTGCTGACCTCTCCGTTAATCATATTAACAGACAATCTTGAAGGCTTGCTTCCATATGCATATGTGCAGTTCGTATAATCTGCCACATACTGAAATGCTATATACATTGTGCCATCTATCTCACACGCTATCTTATATTCACTATCATATGTATTACCATCGCTGTCCTTATACCCTGTGCTGTCAGGCTCGTATATATATGTCCTGCTGTCATCTGTATACAAAACAGCGTTACTTTCTTTGTCATAATAGAATCTTACATTTATATAATCAGACACAAAATCCACCGGTAGATACAACACATCATCTCTCATAACTCCGATATCACTGTAACTTTTATTATCAATTATAACGAATGTCTTATCGGTATTACTATCAACCTCAAAATATTTATAACCGTCCATCCATTCCTTAGATGGAGCGTATCTTTTTACTAAAAATGTACCTGCTGCCAGTGCGGCAAGAACAACCACTGCCACAACTGCTATCAGTCCGGTTCTATATCTGTGTTTCCTTCTGCTTCTCATTCTTATCTCCATTCCTGTCTATACTGTTATTTATTACGCTCACGCTCTGACACTAAATAATTGACTTTATTGTATTTCTTCATTAAGTATACGAAGTGCCCGATCTGACATTAAATATATGCCTTTATTGCATTAACAATAATATTTATTATTCTGACTATATACAGTATCTTTGCAGAAGTATTGTATCATTTAATACTGGCAGGGTCAAAATGTATTTAACCCCGCCTTGTATATTGTATGGCGAAGGGACGCCTTTAACTTATATTAATGTATTTTTCTGTTATATTTATTAACAT